>Ga0315282_10000601_pt1 | contig 70503 bp, 61 predicted proteins | sample YL17G07_20_MG_FD_203693 | JGI IMG/M metagenome (GOLD analysis project Ga0315282, IMG submission 203693) | Sediment microbial communities from Yellowstone Lake, YNP, Wyoming, USA - YL17G07_20 | ecosystem: Environmental > Aquatic > Freshwater > Lake > Sediment | place: USA: Wyoming | collected... | reverse complement strand
TATTGCGGTAAGCGAGGATCCGTAGCGCAGCATGGATACAGCCTTGGCCACAAAGCGCGTCGGCCTTCTAAAGCTGAAAGCTGAAGAAAGCCGAAAGTCCTGGGTTCAAATCCCAGCGGATCCGCCATTCCAAGACACGTGTGACAAGCAGTTACCCCTGGAAGCATTTTCTCTTTTTGTCATAGTCTGATATATGTGCTCTTCAGTAAAGTTCAGGTTGCGAGTAAGATTTATAACAGTAATGAAATAATAAATGAGGGTTGCTCTAACCTTTGACTTATCGATGTATAAGGTGATCATTGTGAGTACGCATGCAGATGATTTGAAGTTGCGGTTGATGACCATAGAGTTGCTTCGAACTGCAAAGTACAAGAGGAACATCACATATCGCGAGCTGGCTTCTAAGACAGGTTTACCCGTGACCGTCTTGAGCAGATATGCAAAGGGGCACGTGTTGCCTAACACGTCGAGGGCGAAGCAGCTGTGGAAAGTCCTAACGAAGCTTGTTGGTCTGGAGACCGAGCTTCGCAGTAGAATAAAGTTCGATGAAGACGGGTACTTTGACAACACGGAGATCATCGGAGACTTCAACATTCTTCAACAAGCAGCCAACCATGCATTGGCAAGTCTTGCTGGAAAGCGAGTGACAAAAGTCTTGACCGCAGCTGTCGACGGCATTCCATTAGCAACGATGGTCGCGAACTCTCTCGGCGTAAACCTTATTCTTGCCAAGAGGAACAAAGAGATAGGCGTTAAAGGATTTCTTGAGGAAACATATGTCCTGTACAAAGGCTCAGGTGTGACGACGACACTTTACATACCTAAAGAAGCGATAAAAAAGAAGGACAGTGTTCTCGTTGTAGACGACATGATCAAGAGTGGGGAAACTCAGGCTGCCCTAGTAAACCTCGTGCGGAAGGCCAAGGCGGAACTGTCCGGAGTATTCTCACTCATAGCTGTAGGTGAGGAATGGAAGAGGGTTCTCAAGCTTTCTGGAGAATGCCCGATAGAAGTAATCACTTACGTCAAAGCACCCTATGACGGAAGCAGTCACTACTAGGAAGCCGGATCCTTTCTTTCTCTTTTCTTATGCAACTCTTTGCCAATCCTCAGAAGCGCAGTTTCGAAGTTGATGAAAGAGTATCCTGACACTCGGTTTTCTTTCCAAAAGGCCTTTAGAATTTCTCTGGCTTCCTCAGCAGGGACATCCCTGTTCAGGATGCCAAGTTGCTCAGCCGCAAGAATCTCAAGGTCTGTGGGTTTTGAGTTGGCCTTGCCCCAGACACTACGCAGGTCTCTTAGAAAAACACTCACCGTAACATCGCCTATGCCTTTCCCAAGGCCCTTCAGTTTTTCTTCCAAGTCGCGGTGATCAGAAGCTTGAAAGTGAATAGACTCTAGTCTCCCCGAGTATAGTGCAACGAGGTTCTTCATCACCGTCATGATCTTATCTGCGGTCTTGTAGTCATAACGGGTATAACCGCCTTCATCGAGAATGCTGACCAGGCCGTTCCATCCTACCTTCAACATCTTTTCAGGTGTCAAAAGTCCATGCTTCTCAAAGCACCTGTACGTCCTGATTGCCAAGGTCTCAGATATTGGAGCGCCAAAAAGCAAAGACGCAAGGAACCATTTGAAGATTTCAGTCTCTCCTCCTGAAACATCTATGCTCAACGCTTCGGAGTACTTCTGTCCTTGACTCTTGAGGATTGCTTTGAGCTCTTCTTTTTTCATAATCTTTTTCGCTTGCCAATCAGCTTTATACGCTTAGTGCATAAACGACTTGTGGGGGTAAGGCATGCGGACAATTGAATGGCTTGACGGTACGGTTGAAGCAATAGACCAGACGAAGCTTCCAAATGAGACAGTGTTCATGAGGATGAAGACTTGCGGCGACGTGGCAGAAGCGATAAGAACAATGAAGATCAGGGGTGCGCCGCTCCTAGGCGCTTCTGCAGGGTTTGCCCTTGCTTTGACAGCGTATCATTCGAAAGCCCAGAGTCGTGAGAAGCTGCTTGAGGAACTGCAAGAGTCAGCTGAAATCATCAGAAAAACACGGCCGACGGCCATCAACCTTTTCTGGGCACTGGACAGAATCTTGGGTAAAGCACAGGCTGCTTCTCCAAGTTGCGTAGCTTTGGCACGGTTTGTGGTTGAAGAAGCGAGAAGAATCGCTGACGAAGACGTAGCTGCAAACCATCTCATTGGCACGCATGGCGCTAAACTTGTTCAAGACGGGGACGTTATCCTGACCCACTGCAATGCTGGTGCCCTCGCAACTGTTGATTACGGCACTGCTTTGGGTGTCGTCAGATCAGCTTGGGAACAAGGAAAGCGGATAAGAGTGTTTGCAGACGAAACGCGCCCTCTTCTGCAAGGGGCCAGACTAACAGCTTACGAGCTCAAAAGGGATGGGATCCCCGTTACTCTGATCACAGATAACATGGCAGGCTACGTCATGTCTAAACATATGGTAAACATGGTGATCGTCGGGGCTGACCGTGTCCTCAGGGACTCAGTAGTAAACAAGATCGGGACATTCACGGTTGCTGTTTTGGCAAAGGAGCACAGGATTCCCTTCTATGTTGCAGCTCCCAAGTCCACTTTTGACACGAAGAAGACGTCAGCAGAGGTTATCATTGAAGAAAGGAAACCCGAAGAGGTGACTCTAATGGGCGGGAGAAGAATCGCGCCGGAAGGAGTCGACGTTTTCAACCCTGCCTTTGATATTACGCCGCTTGATTACGTGACGAGTATAATTTGCGAAGACGGAATATTGGGCAAACACGATTTTAGCCGATTCACTGCCTAACTGCTAATAAGGTGAAAAACAACTCTATGCTAGCTGAGGGTTAATATGGAAGACAACAAAGAAGAGGAGCTGCTCAAGTCACAAACAAAGATCAATGGGCTACTCGGTAAAAAAGGTGTCACGGTCTCTGAACAGCAGTCAATCAATGAACTTTCTTCGAAAGGGTACGGCACCGTAGAGAACAAAAAATTGGTGCTTGCTTTCTATGAAGCACTTTATCTTCTGGACAGAGGGTTGCTGGACATCGAAGACCATAAAGGGCACAAGACCGATTTTCAGAAACTACTGCAATCCTACAAAGGCACAGACGGTAACGCATGGGCAGCCTACCTAGCTTACAGGGATCTGAGGAGCCGAGGTTATGTTGTACGCGAAGGCTTTGGTTCAGGCGTGGATTTCAGAGTATACGAAAGAGGAGATTACTCGAAGGACACTGCAAAATACCTCATCCTGAGCATCCAGGAGGGAAAACCGATTTCGATCCAAGACCTGACGAATGCTCTGTCGCAGAGCCTCAGCCTCAAGAAAGAACTCGTTTTGGCCGTGATGAACCGTCGGGGAGAAACAGTTTACTATTCAGTCTCGCAACTAAACCTGAAGTGACGGTGAAAACTGGACATGAGCGAGTTTAGGCCAGTAAGAGGAATGAGGGATCTCCTGCCAGAAGAGGCACAAATGCTGAGGAGCATTGAGGAAAAAGCCCGAATAGTGGCTGGGCTGTACGGTTACAAAGAGATTGTGACACCTGTTGTGGAATCGTATGACCTTCTGTCAGCGAAGGCTGGTGAAGAAGTAAAGTCACGGATGTTTCTTTTCAAAGACCTCGGCGGACGCGATGTTGCTCTCCGACCGGAATTCACGGCTTCTGTAGCTAGGCTTGTTGCCTCAACTTTGAGAAACGAGCCCAAACCGTTGAGACTCTTCTGCGTAGGCAGCGTCTATCGGTACGACGAGCCACAGCGGGGGCGTTACAGAGAATTTTGGCAGTCAAACTACGAACTGATGGGGTCGGACAGACCGGAAGCAGACGCTGAGATTTTGATGTTGACTAACAGTCTAATGCGACAGACAGGTTTGAAAAAGTACGTCTTTAAAGTCGGACACATTGGAGTGTTGAAGGGGCTGCTGTGCCACGAGAATGTTGATGAAAAAGTTCAGAACGTTGTGATGCAGCTGATGGACAAGAAGCAGCACGATGATGCTGTTACGTTGCTCGAGAAGTCAGGAGCATCCCGAAAATGTACGTCAATCATTCGGAAACTGGTGGAACTTAAGGGTGCAAACATCCTTGAAGTTGTCGATAAAATCAAAACTTTTGTCGATGGCTACGAGCAGTCTGTTGAGGCAGTGAGAAACCTTGGGGAGGTTCTGGAACTTGTCTCCAAGAGCGGGTGCGAAATTGACGTTACTGTGGATGCCGGTTTTGCGAGGGGGCTTGAATACTATACGGGAATGATTTTCGAAGTATATGTTCCCGACCTGGACATTGCACTGGGTGGCGGGGGAAGGTATAATCGACTTATCGAACTCTTCGGAGGCGAATCTACTCCTGCTGTGGGCGTCGCTCATGGAATGGACAGAATAATGCTCGGTTTACAGCTGCAGGGAGGCTCTGAAAAGTCAGGAGAGCAGAAGACCGTGGTCGTCGTGCCAACAAAGGATGAATTGATGAGTGAAGCATCGAAATTGGCACAGTTGCTGAGGGAAGCAGGGATGGCGGTTGAACTTGAGGTCATGGGACGCAAGATGACTAAAGTTCTGGAAGCAGCTGACAGGAGGAAGGCCACCTTTGCAGTCATCATCGGTGAAAAGGAGCTTAGGGAAGGTGCTGTGGTGGTTAGAGACCTAGCGAAGAGAGAGCAGACTCTTATCAGTGTTGAAAAAATCGAAGAATATCTGAAAAGTTGACGATGTTTTTCAAGTCACAATCTCCTCAGTGCCGACGACTGCAGAATCTGATTGAGTAGCCCTGTTTTCTATCCTTGCTTGACGAGTTCTGCCTTTTCTATTATGACTCTTATCGTCGGCCTCTGATTGTCGTCCGTTGGCAGTTTTCCAATGTTGTCAACGACGTTTGTTCCTGCTATCACTCTTCCGAAAACCGAGTATTCGCTGTCCAGATTATTGTTGTCTGCGAGATTGATGTAGAATTGACTACTTGCTGAATTTGGCTGAGCGTGTCCGTTTTGTCCTGGCTTTTTCGCCATGGCCACTGTGTATTTGTTGTTCCTGTTGTTGCTACCGAATTCGTCAGTTATCGTTGGTATCGACGGGTCTCCTGCTCCTGTGCCCGTCGGGTCTCCTCCTTGAATAACAAACCCTGCAACTACTCTGTGAAAAGTCGTATTGTCGTACACTCCTCGTTCTACGAGGCTCTTGAAGTTGTCAGTCGTTATTGGCATGTCGTCATACAATTCGATCGTAATGTCGCCCATGTTTGTTCTAAGAATAACCTTGTCCTTGCCACCATTTGTTTTAGGTGTGCTCTTGTTGGCCACACTACTATACGCTATCATCGTGACAATGAAGACTAGAAAAACAGTAGCGATTATGACCATCCTATTCTTGGAAAACCAAGATTTTCATAGAAGAATCACCGCGACAGACAATATATAAGCATATTGGAAGCCGCACCTCATCTGGTTTGGCATGTGTTCTGAGCGGGGACCGTGTAGCACAAGAGATTTTAGGCCTCCTGACGCATAGAACTGACTAAGGACATGGCCGAAAATGGGTCAGAGACATCTAGACGATTTCTCAGCTTCAAAAGAAGTAAAGCCAACAAAAGAAGAGACAATTGCTGGAACTCCAGTGCCTTCTGAAGTTCCAGTCAAAGAAAGAGACTATACTTTTCCTCCTGTAGCACCCGCCACTCTGCCTCCGTCCTACCTAGTTTCGGTCACCTATGATGGGAGGGCAGGGAAAGCATTAGTCAAGCTCTACGAGCCCGTTTCAGGCCGCATCCATTTCTGGTATGACAACACTGGACATCAACCATATTGCCTTACCAACTTGTCACAATATGAACTGGAGAAAATCAGCCGGCTGATTCAGCATCAAGGCTTTGACCATTTTGAGGTTGTAGAAAAATTCGACCCGTTGCTGGAGAGACGAGTAAAGGTGACGAAAATAGTCGCCAAGGACCCCTTGGCGATCGGAGGGCGCCCTACAGGCTGCATTAGAGACATTATACCTGAGGATTTCCCGAGGGTCTCAGGAGTGCCGGTGGCTCAAGAAGACATCAAAGTGTGGGAGTCGACGATAAAATATTACCAGTCATACATTTATGATAGGAATCTTCTTCCAGGAATGGTCTACACGGTTCAGAATGGTAATCTTGTTCCAGAGAGACTGGAAGATTCTGAACGGATGGTTAAGAAGCTAAAGTTAGTGTTTAGGGATGCGACAGATGAAGAGTTAGGGTTCATTGAAGAGTGGGCGCGTCTGATGGAATACCCCGCGCCAAGTTTTCGCCGTGTGGCCCTAGACATAGAGGTCTTAGCACCTATACCGACACGTGTGCCTGATCCGCGAGAGGCAGCCTACCCGGTTATTTGTGTTTCACTCTACAGCTCAGATGGGTTAAAGAAAGTTTTGATTCTGAAACGGGAAGGTGTTCGTGAAGGCCTTGAGCACTTGCCTGCTGATATAGAATACTTCAGTTCCGAAGTCAACCTCATACGGGCAGTGTTTGGTTTCTTGTGGGACTATCCATTTGTTTTGACTTTCAACGGGGACGATTTTGACCTGCGGTACCTGACGCACAGAGCATTGAACCTCGGCGTCAGACGCTACGAGATTCCTATAGAAGTCGGAAAACGGTCCTGTCTCTTAAGCTACGGCATCCACATCGACCTTTACAAGTTCTTCTTCAACCGTTCAATACAGATCTACGCCTTCAGCAACCGCTACAAAGATGTCACGCTCAATGATGTGGGCAAAGCCCTGATACAGCTTGAGAAGATAGAGTTAAGGAAGAGCCTAGGCGAGCTCACGTACACCGAGCTAGCAAAGTATTGTCTCAGGGACTCAGAAATAACATTCAAACTAACGGATTTTGAAGACGAACTCGTCATGAAACTGATCTTGGTGCTGGCGCGAATAAGCAGCATGCCAATGGAAGACGTCAGTCGACAAGGAGTCTCTCGGTGGATAAGAAATTTTCTGCAGCGGGAACATCGGCACAGAAACATGCTGATCCCGACTCCTCAGGAGATCCTTGCAGTCAAAGGCAAAACTGTCACGAAAGCGATCATAAAAGGCAAAAAATACAAGGGTGCGATAGTCGTTGAGCCAGTGGCGGGTGTGCATTTCAACGTTGCAGTCATGGATTTCCCCAGCCTGTACCCTTCCATAATCAAAGTTTGGAACCTGGGTTACCAGTCAATTCTATGTTCACATCCTGAGTGTCGCAGTAACATCATCCCAGACACGCCTAACTGGGTCTGCAAGAAGAAACGCGCTCTAGAAAGCCTCTTGATAGGTTCACTGAGAGATTTGCGGGTTGAATGGTACAAGCCAAAATCGAAAGACAAGGCTCTGTCCGCTGAACTGAGAAGCTGGTATAACATCGCTCAAGGAGCACTCAAAGTCATTCTGAACGCAAGCTACGGCGTCTTTGGAGCTGAAAGCTTCGACCTTTACTGCCCCCCTGTTGCCGAAGCCACAGCCGCTATTGGGAGACACTCAATAACCCAGATACTCAACAAAGCCGAACAGCTGAACATTGAGGTCCTTTATGGCGACACTGACAGTCTCTTCCTGAAGAACCCGTCAAAGCAGCAGGTTGAGGAACTGGCCCGTTGGACTGAGCATGAACTGAAGATGAGCTTAGACGTCGACAAGGTCTACCGCTATGCAGTCTTCAGTTCACGCAAGAAGAACTACCTAGGCGTTCTTGAAGATGGCGTGGTCGATGTGAAAGGGTTAACAGGTAAAAAGCGTCACGTCCCCTTATTCATCAAAAACGCTTTTGAAAACATGAAGACTCGTCTGGCGCAGGTCAAATCTCCATCCGATTTTGAGAACGCCAAGAAGAGCATCGCGGAGATCGTTCGCGACTGTTACATGCAGCTGAAGAGGCGTGAATGGGAGAGCATGAACGACTTGGCCTTCAATGTGGTTTTAGGTGAAGAGATTGAAAGGTACACAAAGACAACACCCCAGCATGTCAAGGCTGCGAAGATTCTGAAAGAGAATGGCGTTGAACTCAGAGCAGGCGACTTGATCAGCTTCGTGAAAACTGTTAAAGACCCTCATGTTAAACCGGTGAATATGGCCACCAAGAGCGAAATCGACGTTGACAAGTATGTAGCATACTTGCATTCTACATTTGATCAAGTTCTAGACGCGTTAGGCCTAGATTTTGATGAGATAATTGGGTTGACAAAACTGGAGAGATTCATGTAGTAGCTTTTCCCTTTAAGAAGCGATTTTGAGTCCCTTTGACTTTAATGACAATGCTATGCCTTTTCTGCTCATGATTGAGAGTAGCGTATAACCGATCACTGCTATTGCCACTAGGCTGCTTATTGTGATGCTTAGGATGCTAGCGACCCAGAAGGGCCAGTTCAATGGAATTCCCAGGGTGAAAACATTTGAAGGCGCTCCGAAAATCACCCATACGTAGCTGCCTACGAGTAAGCCAATTTCTATGGAGGCTAGTGTGCATCCTGTGAGCCGCCTCTTTCTGAGTAGGTATATCGTGGTGCCTGCCAGTAAATTTGCCAGTGGTCCGAAAGCAACGTCATAAACGCCATTCGCCATTGACAACGACGTAAACATGTTGCCACCGAATGCTCCTGCAGTTACCCCCACGATAGCGGGCCATCCGAACAGTGCACATAAAGGAATCAGACAATCAGCGATGCGCAGTTGAATTGTGGCTGCGGCACTCTGTCCCTGAGCAATTACCAATGTGGCGTACAGAGCTGCAAAAACAACTGTTAAAGCCAGATCTCTGCTGTCGAAACTCATTTTTTCACCTCCTACGGCCGGGGTTTCTAGGGCGGAACGGGTGGAGGTCCACTCACCCGCCAAACATTTTTAATGCATAGACCTTGTGGTTATTAAACGTAGCTGGCTTGGTCACGGGGTCGGGCTTGTCGTTTATATTGCAGGTTGGTCAGAGGCACTGGAAAAGCAAGAGTGCAGCTGCAGTCGAGGCCGCCACAAGAAGCGAGATTATTATGACCACTTGATGTTCCGTCAATGGGCGATGGTAGGTGATCAGGGTGATCAAGCTCCTCCTGTGGTCCGACACGAGCTTTTTTCCGTTGAACGTGACGTTTGCTTTTTTCCTGCAGAAGAAAAACGTTAGAAGAATCAGTGAGGAATTGAACACGTAGGGCAAGACCGAAATAACCAGGTTGAACTTCAAGTCTGAAATGACAGCAAACGCCGCTAGTGTTATGCCTATGGCGAAGGACCCTGTGTTGCCCACAAAGATTTTTCCTCTGAAGTTGAAGAAGGCAAGTATGAGCCAGACGATCAGAGGGCAGATGAGCAGGATCGCGTTAGACCCTGATACTGTCATCAGTCCAATCATGATTATTGCCGGGCATACTGTTTCCAGGCCGTTTAGTCCTCCGAGCATGTTTACCGTGTTGGTGATTATCGTGACTAGAATCGGTATGATTAAGAAGTAATAGTAAATACCGAAGTCTATGGTTCCCAAAAGTGGTAGAGCTATCATTGTGCGTGCGTTGCCCCAACGGTAAGCGAAGGAAATGAGGGGGATCGCCGCAATTAATGGAAGGAACGCCTTGAGGCGCCATCTAAGGTCTATCCAATCGTCCAACAATCCAAGGAAGCCGCCGAAGAGTATGCTCACAGCCAGGGTCAGAGAAGGAGAGACACCGTTTGGGACTTTCACGATGTCAAAGAAATAGATGAGAAAAATGTAGACGACGCTGACGAGTACGTATATGGCGCCCAGACCGTTCGGGATCAACGGTTTACTTGGTTTGTGTTGGTCAGGAACTTTCGGGAACAAGCTTTTCCCTTCACTGAGTCGGGTACTCGACCTTGTAGAGAAGAACGAGGGGAACCAGTCCGCCGTAGCGGCTGCTTGCGTCTTGTGGCGTAAGGTTTAATCCTGCGAAGTATTCTTCTTTGAAGAGGATTGGCTGAGTGACGTTTGCTGCTTGAGGATCAACGATGTTGTTGACGGTGCACCATCTGTTTCTGCCCCAGCTCATCAACTTGTAGATTGTAGAATTCAAGCCTTGCATGTTCCATTCCCACTTGTTCGTGCTGTTGTTGAAGCTTCCGAAGGCAGTTTCATTATTCCAATTCCAATCGGGCCACTGCGCCTTGCGGTCTTGACTCGCACTTCCTGAGATTCTGGCCATCCATGTCCATTTTCCTTCGTCGCCGTATCCAGCCTCAACGCCGGCGGTCTGGCCGTTTTGTGTCGCCATGGCCACGACTGTGAACACAAGGACATATTTCGCGTTGTACAATTTCAGCATTTTGACCGCGTCTGTTTCGTTCGCCATGAAACTGTAGCCCACGTTCTCAATCTGCGTCGAGTTGTTTGTGGTGTTATCACACAGTGTGGTGACGTTGCCCATGATGGATATCCAATTGCCATAGTCCCACCACGCTGAGACGACGGTTGATGAGTCATGGAGGTTGTTCAGGTACGTCAGCATGTCCAACCATTCCCTGACCTGCTGGCTGGGGACCACGGGAAGACTACCAGCAGATATTGTTATCGGGGCGTAGGTCTGCCTGTAAACGTTGGGAATTCCGCTTGTCTGCGGTGAGAAAGAAAGGTTGGTCATCAAGATCAAGAATATCAGGAAGACTGCAGTTCCGCTGAACTCTTTTCCGACACGTTCAAGCCCAAACCTCTTCTTTGTGATTATTTTCGGTGGTTCCTTAAGTAGAGTCATGAATGGCTTAAGCATGCCTATGATGCCAATTGCAGCGAGAAGGCTGAAGGCAAGGTCGAAGATTACAAGCAAGCGAACCATTGATGCAGCGAAATAAAGCGACGTCAGACTGAAGACCAACAGATACAGGTTTTTTGTTGTAAGGTTCCTGGCAACGAAGAACAAGCCAGTCAAAGAGAAGAGGATCGCTATGCCCCAGTCGTAGTATATTGAACCCCACGCAGTTATTCTCTGCTCAGCTACAGACGACACGATCGCGCTGCTTTCTCGTGCAAATGGGTTGAAAACCGTGAGGAACTTGCCAGCTATGTCTCCCATATATCCTAAGGCCCAAACTGTGACGAAGCCAGCGACCAGTGCAGTCAGAAAAGCAGTGGTGAACAGGATCTTAGATCTTGTCGCCGTCAGATTTCTGATGATCTCGGCCAGACAAAGCAGGACGAATATGCCTAGAACTGGCAGGATTGGGTACTCTGTCAGATACCTCGTGGAAATGTAAGGGTTGTTTATGGAAATCAACAATCCCAGTCCGAAGGTCAAACCAAAGGACAAAAACAGGCGTGTCGTCGTTCTTCTCAGTAGAATCAAGGCGAAAATGAACACGAGAGTCATGTCTACTAGATAATAGGCTGCCCCCCACCCCATGATGAAGTATGCGAGTGCGGCTGCGGCACCCAGCGAGTACATCACTGTTGAACCCATCGTTTTCTCTTCATCATTGGCTCTGAGAAAAAAAAGACTGAACAGCAGCAACGAAAAAACCCCCACCACCTCAGTGTCAAAGAATCCTAAGGAGTTTCTCTGGATTACTGCCGGGCTTAATGCTAGAAACAATGCAGCAAGCATTCCTACAGTTTTTCCTCCCATGTCCTTTCCTAAGAAGTACATGATGACTACTGACAAGGTGCCAATGAACACGGGGAGCAGCGAACAGAAACTCATCAAGTCAATGTTCACGCCGAGAAGCGAGACAATATCATATGCTATCGCCGCAGTCATAGGTAATGAAGAGAGGGACAATCCCATGTTAATGCCATCTGGATGCCAACGCTGCGGGTCGACCCACTGAGTAGGATAGTACGGCGAGAACAAGCCATAGTCAACCATGTGCCTTGTAAGAGAGTACTGGTAGAATGGGTCAAATTCTGAAAGATGAAGCTGTCCTGTCTCTATTTCCCAGCGTATCGGGAGTACACGTATCGTGAAGGCTACCACGACAATTAACAGTAAAGCAGAAAAAACCATTATTGAGCTGTGACTTACCTTTGGGCGAAGCTTCCCCAAATTCCCTAGACTGCTCTTGGACAATACGCTAGGTAACTTCATCTAATACTTCATCTCTCCTACAGAGTTCTACTGAGGTATTTTATTTCCCTTGCGGTCAAGAGATGCTGTATGTCAAATGGGACGTAGTTATATATCTTTCCAGAAATAGGTTTTGGCGTAAAACTGTGTTTTGGCTTATTTTGTTAGATAGAGTAAGGTTTGGGTATGAAACTGCAAAAATAGAGTTTTTATTGTGCTTTGTATGAGTGTTCGGGTGGCTCCGTTTGCGGAGGAGGGTTTGCAGTTCTCATCCGAGGGATGGAGGCTGCCTGACATTCGTTCAAGAGTTCAGCCGAAGAGATAATCAGAAACTGAACAGCTCAGTCCAGAAAAACAAAATTTCGGTCAAAAATCACCTGATTCAACCTTATTTGGACAATCAGAGGAAAAGAAGGATTTTGAGCCAAACCCCAGAAATAGTGCTGAGAGCAACGAAAACTTGTTACGATGTCTTTCGCTTGTAACCGTACTTTTCCGGGTCGTAGAACGGAAAAGGCACGATCTTCCCCTCTGTCATCTTCTCGCGTATCTTAACCTTCACAGGTTTTTCTCCTTGAGCTTGCGTCATATCAACATAGCCCATTCCGATACCACATTTCAGCAGGGGCGAAAACGTTCCGCTAGTCAATTGACCGATTTCTTCGCCATTCTCTGAGAAGACTTTCTGGCCTAGTCGAGGTATTCCCTGTTCCATAATTCTTATGCCGACTCGTCTGCGTTTCAGTCCCTCAGTTTTCTGTCTCGCCAGCGCTTCTTTTCCTATGAACTTTTCTTTCTGAAGTTTCACGGCGAAACTCAACGCTGCCTCCAAAGGCGTTGTGTCCTCATTAATATCATTACCATACAAGCAAAGGCCAGCTTCTAATCTGAGTGTGTCCCTGGCTCCCAGACCACAGGGCTCTATCCCCCATTTCTTGCCATTTTCAAGAATGGAGTTCCACAGTTTCACTGCATTGTCTGGTCTGGTCAATGTCGTGTTCCACACGAATATTTCAAAGCCATCTTCTCCCGTGTAACCGGTGCGCGCGAGTAGAACGTCAGTATCATCTAAGCGGGCTTTTCCACATTTGAACCTGCCTATTAAGCTTAGGTCTTCAGTACAAATCTGCTGCAATGTCTTTGCAGCGTTTGGACCCTGCACCGCAAACATGGCAACCTCATCAGAAATGTCTTCAATTGTGACCCTGAAGTTTCCAGAATGCTCGACCAGCCAGTTGTAGTCTTTTTCACGATTGCTGGCATTGAAAACTACGAGGAACATTTTTTCAGTTCGATAGACTATGAAATCGTCTATGATGCCACCGTTTTCTCTGCACATGACCGAATATTGCGCCGCGTTCGGCTGCAACGTCGAGACATCATTGGTGATAACGTAATTCAGAAATTGTTCAGAGTCAACACCAGTCACAATCACTCTTCCCATGTGGCTGATGTCAAAGATGCCGACACTGTTGCGCACCGCCAAATGTTCAGGGCTTATGTTCTTGTAGTAGAGAGGCATCTCGAATCCGGCGAAGACTGTCAATTTCGCGGTTTTCCGGTGCACCTCATAGAGCTGTGTTCGACGGTTCTTCTCAGCCAAGTTTCTACCTCAGCTTTCACTCATCTCGTTGGCTTAACGTTCACGTCTATAGGTATGAAAGAAAGTTTTCTCCCGCATTTCGGACATTTTCCATCATATTCGTGTATAATCTCGTCTGGGGGCCTGAGTTCAGCACCATCATACAAAATGTGGCCGCATTCCTTACAAGTAACATGCTGAGGCATATCCCCTACACCTGACCTGCCAACGACTCAACCTAAGCGCCCCTGACCTATTTATCAGTTGCTAGTCAGTCTCTTCTGTGCAAAATTAGTCGTGCTATTATTCGTTGGTAAGAAAAAGAATGCAGATCGATCGTGTGTGAGTCCTGCAAAGAATAAACATGTCTTATCAACGAAAGACGGCAACGTGTGAATCTCAGGACGCGAGTAAGACTCAAATAGCGACTAGCTGATACGTGGAGCTGTCTATGCAAAAATACACGCTGGTCATTACGGAGAAGCCAGATGCCGCTCAACGGATAGCTCTAGCTCTGGACAAGAAACACAAACCTACAAGGATGAACCTTAACGGTGTACCCTACTATGTTGCTGAGCGTGACCGCAGAATAGTCGTGGCTCCGGCTCTGGGCCATTTGTACACAGTAGTCGGAGAAAGACGCAAGAGGGATTTTTACCCCATCTTTGCCTTCAGATGGGTGCCAAAGTTTATGGCTGAAAGAGGCGCAGCGCGAATTCGCACATGGGTCGACTCCATCTCGAAGCTGGCGAAGGACGCTGACTCTTTCGTAGACGCATGCGACTATGACGTTGAAGGAAGCATAATCGGATACTCGATAATGAGATACGCTTGCGGAAACAAGGAGAGACTGTCAAAACGGATGAGGTACTCCACGCTCACTGAAGAAGAGCTTGAAAAATCATATACTGAACTATTGCCAAACCTCGATTTTGCCCAAGTTGAAGCTGGAAAAACAAGACACGAAGTTGATTGGCTCTACGGCATAAACCTCTCCAGAGCCTTAACGATCGCAGCAAAGAATGTGAGCGGAAGATATGGAATACTGAGCACAGGAAGAGTGCAAGGACCGGTCCTGATGTTTCTCGTGGCAAGAGAAGCGTCGATCAAATGTTTTGTTCCAACACCCTACTGGGAAATGAGAGCTCGGCTCGAGATAGGCGGTCGAACGTATGAAGCATCGTACGAAAAGGCAATTGAAACCAAGACAGAGGCAGAAACATTATTCAATGAATGTCTCCAAAAGACCGGCCATGTTGAGAAGGTCGCAACTGCTCAGTATCTGCAGTTCCCGCCTTTTCCCTTTGACCTGGGCACTTTGCAGAATGAAGCATACCGACTATTCGGATACACGCCGAAGCGTACACTGGACATAGCCCAGCAGTTGTACCTAGATGCCTTGATTTCTTATCCTAGAACAAGCAGCCAGAAGCTTCCGCCTACCATAGATTATCGGGCGATTCTTCTAACTCTGAACCGTTTTCAACGTTACGAAAGCCTGACCGCAGAGCTCCTTGCGTTGCCGAGCTTGAAACCTAGAGAAGGAGCAAAGGACGACCCTGCTCACCCTGCCATCTACCCGACAGGCAAAATGCCCGAACGCACTTTGACAATGCCTGAAGAGAAGATCTTGGACCTCGTGATACGACGTTTTATGGCGGTTTTCAGCTCTTCAGCAGTTATACAAGCTATGAAAGCAAACATAAAAGTGGGCAGTCACTTGTTTCACCTGACTGGAAGAAAAATTCTCACTGCAGGTTGGCAGAAATTCTACGAACCCTATGTTCACACAGAAGAAGTTCTGCTTCCTCCTTTACATGAAGGAGAAAAGGTCAAGGTTAAAAAAATCCTCGTGTCAGCCAAGTTTACCCAACCACCAGGCCGGTATAATCCGGGTAGTCTACTGAGAAAAATGGAAGAAGTAAGGATCGGAACAAAATCAACAAGGGGAGACGTTCTGCAGATACTCTATGACCGAAAGTATGCGAAGAACGAGAGAATCGAGACGACCGACCTTGGCTTCGAAGTTCTTGAGACCTTGAAGAACTATTGTCCAGCAATTGTTTCAGTTGAGCTTACGAGAGAGCTTGAGGAAAGGATGGAAAGTATTCAGGCAGGTAGCGAAACAAGAGAAAAGGTTCTTGAAGATGTTGTGAATATTCTCAAGCCTGCTTTGGAACAACTTAGAATAAACGAGAAAAGCGTCGGCGAAAGGCTGAGTAGTGCGATGGCGAAAGCGAAACTTGAAGAAAAAATCGTGGGTTCCTGCCCTGCGTGTAAGACAGGGAAGCTCATTATTCTGCGTTCTAAGAAGACTGGCAAACAATTCATCGGATGCAGCAACTACTTCAAAGGGCAATGCAGTACTTCTTTTGCGCTTCCGCAAAAAAGCCTTGTCAGTGTGGCAGGCAAGGGGTGCAAGTGTTGCGGATGGCCCACGGTTCAAGTACGCGCCAGAGGAAAGCGCACGTGGACACTCTGCTTCAACCCGGAGTGCCCGGCGAAAAAAAGGGGGAAGCAAGTTGGAATGCAAGGTATGCCGTAGACAGGCTGAAAGACTCGGGTACTGCAAACTGCATGCCAAAGCATATCAAAGCGTCGTCAAGAACTATCCTGTCTGGAAGAAAGCACTCGGAGTCTCTTGGAAAGAGTATTTAAGTGAGATTACCAAGAATTCATTGACAGGAGAATGGGCCAAAGAAGTGGCCGAATACCTAGCAAAAAACGGAGACAAAAACGATGTCAAGATCGGTTAAGAGAGGTATCTCATCACTGTCTTTTTCAATGAATAGGATTTATCGTGCAATAACTACTGCAAAACTATCAGGCTTTGTTGTTTCAGTCATTGCCATCTCCATCGCAATTTTCATTTTCGGAGGCGGCTTGTATGACCTTATAGTGAAGCCGTTACCTGCGGTATACTACAATGGGCAGTTTCTGTTTCTTTACCCACAGCTTAACGAGCAGTTCATCAGTGACAGCATCGTTGCTATGAGCGTCTACGCACTCGGCATAATCGGCATGATTGCAGTATACCAAAGCACAAAATACGCTTACAAACCACGACAGGCTTACATGCTGCTCATGATAGGATTTGTTCTTGTGTTCTTGGCATACATATTCCTCGAAGAAAGTATACGGATAAAACTTGGCCGCTGAGTTCACCAAGGATTCTTCTTAAGTCCCAACTTGTACGCAGCATAGTTCATCAAAAAATGAATGGGCGGAGTTATGATTAGGGCTGTCACTGCAAGCTCCCATGACAACATGCTAGAAAATGATGGTAGCGAGAACGCGAGAGCACCGACGATGAAGTCAAGTTGATCGACAACAGGCAACAACCCCCCAGGGGGAATGTCTAGTCTTCTCTTCAAGAAAGCTCCAGTTAAATCTCCAACTAATGCGCCTAGCGTCGTCACTAGACCGAAAAGAACGGGGTAGTTGAAGACAACGCTCTCGACCAGCCCAACAAACGTTCCTACGGCTAGGCCGGCGAAGAATCCCTTGAGAGTCTTGTTCTTGCCAAAGATAGGTTTTCCGTCACGCAATTCTCTTCCGAGGTCAATTGGAAGTCCACCTCCGGCCAGAACAGGTACAGCATTTGCGCAATACGCAGGAAATATGAACTTCAATGCTTCAGCAACAAGTTTCACGATTTCCATCCGTACAACACCATGAACCAGTTCAATGCTCGCAGATTCCTGCTTCTTCTATTCTCAGGTCGAAAGACTTAGGGGGCAGCTTGAATGAGTTCTTCTCCAAGTCCAGTCTAATTGACTTAGGGTCTCTGGTGGGCTTCAGAGCCATAACCGTGTCCGCCCAGAACTTCAGAACTCTTGTAGCCACAGGTTCTACACTTACAGGAACATCGTCCAAAACAGCGTGAACTTGACCGGAAATCAGGACTACAATCTTCTGAGTTGTTGCAGTCTGCGCCAGCACCGCTAATTGTCTGTTTAACTCGCGATTAAGTTCAAAGGTTCTTGCTGGAGACTCAGCAATCCTGAGGCGATAAAGCGACGTAATCGTGTCAAACACTATTAACCCAACATCTTTTGTAATGTAATCAGTTAACTGGTCTATAACCGTTGTCTGTTCCCGAAAACTGGTGGGTTTCACTAGCACGATAAGTTCGGCTATTTCCTCAAATCGGTCAGGAACGATTTGAGAGAGCCTTCGAGCCGAGAACGTGCCATCGCAGTCTGCAAAAAAGGTTTTGTAGCCTTGTTTTGAGCAGTTTACAGCGCATTGCGTCAGCAGCGTTGTCTTGCCGGTTTCAGCCTCGCCGTATACTAAAGTAACGTTGCTAGAGGAGATTCCGCCTTTCAAGTAGTTATCGACTGTCCTACAGCCTGTAGGAATGCTTCTCAACACATTCATGCACGTCAACAGATATAAGCCTCAAAATTAATAATTTGTTCTGCGTTGGAACATTCTGCATGCACAGGACAACATTATGAAAGCAAAAATAGCCGTTGTGACCGTCTCTGGGAAGGCTTACTACCTGATTGTCGACGAGCTAAAAAGGAGAAATCTGCCCTTTCTAAGCTTGACTCCAGGCGAGCCAGTCCCCATAGAGATAGAAGTTGTGATAACAACGCAGGATGAGATGCAACTGGTCAACCACAAGAGGCTGCTGCTCTACAAAGATAACGATAGTGTAGAATCGTTAGTAAACGAGGCGTCTCAGATCGCAGCCGGAAAAGAGTATTTTGAAAGAGTCATAGTGGGCGTTGACCCTGGTGATGTAGTCGGAATTGCAGTTCTAGCAGATGGAAGGGTCATTGAGACCGCGAACTGTTTCAGCTTTAAAGAAACGCTGAACAAGATTGAGGGTCTACTTAAGGGCCTCGAAAATGTCCACTTGGCTTCTGTCTCAGTGAAAGTCGGTGATGGGGTGCCAAGTCACAAAGAAAACCTTTTACGTATCTTGGATAAAGCTTTACCTTCAAACGTGGTGTTAGAAAGCGTAAGCGAAGTTGGAACGAGCAGTTGTCTAAGTGAAGCGAAACATAGAAGAGGCTTGAGAGATATCGTTTCAGCCATACACATAGCCGGAAGGAGCGGTCAGAGATTCCCGCGGAGGAAAACACGTGAATCGAACCGTTGAAAAGAACAAGACTCTGCTAGTTGACGGACCCGCATCTGTGATGCTGGTCTCAGGGAAGGCAGAGGTCTTCGGTGCAGCAATGAATACTGCTGGCAAAGTAGTCATACGCGAAGGAAAAAGACTGCCTTTTGCGGTGCGGGAAACAGCCAACCTGGACATTTCATTAGGAGAAAATGCCGCAGCAGAGGAAGTGGACGGAGACACGATTCCTCTATCGTGGACGACTTCCTGTGAAGAGCTCATGAAGATTACCGCGAAACCTGTCGTTGCACTAGTACTGGGAACGGTTGACTCGGGGAAATCGAGCTTCTGTACGTATCTGGCGAATAAGGCACTAACAGAAAAGAGGAAAGTTGCCATTCTTGACGGAGACTTGGGTCAATCTGACATCGGTCCTCCCTGCACTGTTGCGTACAGCCCGGTTGCGAAACGGATCACTGACCTGTTCAATCTTCAAGCAAAAAACGCCGTCTTTGTCGGAGACACGTCACCTGGCAGGGTAACGGGTGGGGTCATCGAAGGGCTGCTTGCACTGAAAAAGGAATCATTGGCTAGGAGCCCTGACCTTATGATAGTAAACACTGACGGGTGGATAGAAGGAGACTGTGCTGTTAGCTACAAACTTGAGCTTGTGAGAGCGCTTGCACCACATATGGTCTTCTGCATTCAGCAGAAGGACGAATTGGCACCTATATACAATGCACTCAGCGACGTTCAGAAAATCGTGGTCGAATCTCCTCAAACTGTTAGGCAACGAGACGCTGAAAAACGCAAGAACCTGAGAGAGTTGGGCTACATCAAATATCTGAGGGGCTCAAAGGTGCAGTCGCTCTCCTTGGGGTGGGTCAAGGTTGAAGGAAGTCAACTTTGCGGCTTGTGTAAAACGCATATGGGCGCTAAGCAGGCAAGCAAGATTTACAGTCTGTTTGGAATGAAACCCCTGCACCTTGCTGAGCTCAACGGTAGAATTTGTGTAGTCATCGGCAGAAGACGTTGGATTGATGGAGACCACATAAAGAAAGTTGAAGAATTCACTAAGAAGAAAGTCGTTGTGACACGGAAGGGGGAGGAAGAAGGAGTGTTCGTCGGGCTGTACAACACGGAGAGAAAATTTCTCGGAGTAGGTGTTCTACAGGAAATCGATTACCTCAGGAACACCCTGAAGGTCAGCACTCCTGTCTCAGGAGAGATCGGCATACTTACAATGGGAAATGTCAAGCTAGACCGAAACATGAGAGAGCTACCGACCGTTGCTGACGAGAATGCTGTCGATTTTGCTTCTTTCAAGAAGCTTTTCTGAAGAATCTCCGCAGCTCATTCGCAATTGATCCATGTTGGTTCGGTAATATCCTTATGTTGTCGCGTATCCAACATGGAAAGAACTGTTTGCAATAGGGTAACGAGAACCGATAATCCAGGAAAATCATAGCTGCCCTGTCTTCAAGCGTTCTTATCGGTCGGCCAGCCGCCTGTGAAGCCTTCTTCATAGCAGGTATCACGTATCCGTATTCGCGACCTCGCCCAGGAAAACACCTCTCAAAATAGTCGATCTGCGCCTTTACTTTGGGCGTTGGTTCAGCATACGGCACGCCGACAATGACAACCGAATTCATTTGGTCTCCAGGAAAATCCACACCCTCTGACGTGCGCCCGCCCTGCGCCCCAAGAAGCACCGCGCCCCCATGGCGAGAACATGCCTTAAACTCCTCAACCATGTTTTCGTTCTCCTTGGAGCTCATCCCTCTGTGCTCATAGAACACTGGTTTCGGCAGTTCATTCTCAATTTCGTTGTCCCTTAGGGCTTCGAGGATCTGAAAAGAAGCTGTGAAGACACCAGTGTTTGCTGGCGTGTTCTGAACGACTTCTCGGATGTGTTCTATGATGGCCCGGTACATCTCCGGCGTGCGTTTTTCCATCGCAGTGGTCACGTCGCAGCAGACGAGGGGCAGGATGTGTTCTTTCGGAAAGGGTGCTGGCACAACTTTCTGGACTGTGTTCTCAGGAAGCTTGGTTATTTTTCTGTAAGCTTCAAGAGGCTGGAGTGTCCCTGACACGATGATGTTCGAGTGAACGCTTGAGAAGACGGGCTCGGTTATTCTTGAGGGGTCTAACGCCGTTATTTCCAGTCTCGCAGTTTCAAATCCTCTTCTGGATTTGTACTTGCGGAGTGAGTGAACGAAAGACTCATCTTCACTTGTTTCCAGCCACCTCAGCATGAAGTCTCCAAGTGTGTAAATGAAGGAGCGAGGGTATCTTCCCTCGATGAGCAGGTTTCTCCTAATAGCTGCTCCAGTGGAGAAGACCTGTTCGAAAAACTTTTTCGGGTTGTCTATGCCGTTTTTTTCTTGGGCAGCGTCTGCGAGAGGTTGGGGTTTAACAAGCGTTTCTTTCTGAACTTTTTCTGCTGCGTTTTCTATCTCGTTTCTGAGGGTTTTAGCGAAAGTGGCTATCTCCTTGTGTTTGCGCAGTCTCGCTTCTTCCTCGGCGTGCTTCACCGTGTAAAGGGTCAATGTGCTGCTTGCGATGTCGACGGCTGTTTCAGGAAGGTTATGCGCCTCGTCTACTATCAAAATCGTTTTGTTCAATGGAGTGTCCAGACTTTTCAGGAAGGCATTACGGATCGAGGGGTCGAAGACGTACAGGTAGCTGAGCGCGATCACTGTTGCGTTTTCAAGCGAAGCTTTGACCACTTCGTAAGGACAGAAGCGGCTGGTTCGGCAGATTCTGAGGATCTCCGATGCAGTGCGAGGGCTTGAGGTAACGTATTCTTGAACTTCAAAGTATTGTCTGCGCTTGTCCTCTATATTCCGGTAGTACGGACATCTGTTCTTAGCTTTCAGCAACTCACAGATTTCCATGACTGCACGGGAGTCTTGTGCATTGTCCTTCACAAGCTGGTTGAGACACATTTCACGTCTCCCGCGGACTGAGAGTCCTGAGACTTTATTCTTTATTGAAATAACTTTCAGTTCCTCGATCACCCTGTCATGCTGGCGATGTGTCCGTGCAACATAAAGTATCTTGAGTTTATCCTCCTCAGCTGATGGTAGGCATGAGCACAGGACTGCCACGGTCTTTCCAAGACCGTTACTTCCCTCGACAATTGCAGAAGATCCATTCTTAACGGCTTCGTAGACTGTTTTTATGAATTCATCTTGAAATGGTCTGACGTCCTTATAGGGGAAGAATGCTGCAACTTCTTGTGGAAGTTCAATCATTCCTATCCCACAAGTGCATGGACGGGCAATATGTGTTCACGGGGCACTTGGCGCAGAGGGGAGCCCGGGCTTTGCAGGTTTTTCGGCCGTGTAGGATAAGTAACATGTGGACCGCCAGATAATCTTCTGGTCTGAAGAGTCTTTCAAGATTTTTCCGTACTGTTTCATAGTCTCCGTTTTCAGGTGCAAAACCTAGCCTTTTTGAAACGCGGTTGACATGGGTGTCCACGGGGATTACTGGTTTTTGGGCTGAGAACAACAGTACAACGTCTGCGGTTTTAGGTCCGATGCCTGGAAGCTGCATAAGTTCTTCTCTTGAGTTTTCAATTGGTAACGAAAGAATTGAGGCCATACTGCCTTCCCATTTTTGAACGAGTGTCTTTGATACTTCTTTTATGGCTCTGGCTTTTTGTCGGAAGAGTCCTCCGATTCTCAGACATTCTTCGACCTTTCGTGTGTTGCTGTTCGCGAGTGTTTCGGGGTCTATTTCGAACTTGCTTGAAAGGTTCTTGAAGGCTTTTGCTGTGTTCTTTTCAGTTGTGTTCTGAGATATTATTGTCACGATGAGCGTCTCAAACGGGTCTGCGCGCTTTGCAGTCAGCTTTGGCAACGTGTAGGTTCTTCGCAGCAGGTTTAAGACTTTTTTGGGACGAGTATCGACCATTTGCATGCCCTGTTTCTTGAAAATGATAAATAGTGAATACATGAAGCTATTAATAAGTCGATGGAGATTCAAGAATGGAACGGGCAAAGGTTGTCAAGGGTGAAATCGTTCAGAACAACCAGCATTTTCTAGCCGTGTACATGGAGATGACTAATTCCTGTTTGGTTCTGCTGAGCGAGAGGGAGGACAAGCTTGGGACTTTGGCTGTAGCAGTTCCGAGACCCAAGGACGTACTGGGGCCGCCGACCTCATCAATTCTCGTAGGAGACAGATACTCGATTTCCGCTCGTATGTTTGCAGAGCACGTTGCAGCCATGAAAGGCAAGATTGCTCTGGTGTCCATCTACTTAGAGAAGATGGATGAGCTTCAAGCGCAGTCTGCTTTCAAGATGCTGATAGACAAGGTCACGGGCACTGAACCGAAAAAAGAGGGTGTTACCGCATGAGTTTCAGTGATTTCATCAAGAAGATGGACGAGCAGAAACAAGTTTTGCATATCAAAGAACAGGTTTCTACAAAGTTTGAAATCTCGCGTGTAATGAAGGATTTTGACGATGAGGGGCCGCTTCTGCTCTTTGAGAACGTGAAAGGGTTCGAAACCAACGTTGCTGCTAGCGTCAGTGGAACACGGAAAAGAATCTGTGCCGCTCTAAAAGTCGACCCAGATTGCCTCTATAGCCGAGTGATTGATGCATGGCGTTCGCCGAGGAAGACGAAGGTTGCAAGCGACGGTCTTGTGAAACAGAACGTAAGAAAGAATATTGACTTGTCCACAATTCCCTTCCTGACGCATTTTGAGAAGGACGCTGGAGCATATGTTACTTCAGGAGTTGTTCATGCGAGGAGTCTGGACGGCAAAGTTGAAAACGTTTCAGTCCACCGTTTGCAGGTTCTGGACAGAAAGCATCTGGCAATAAGGCTGGTGCCCAGGCACTTGTTCAAGCTGTGGCGAATGGTCAAGGAGGCTGGCAAGGATCTAGACGTGGCAGTTTCTGTTGGTGTTCACCCTGCAGTTTTGCTGGCCGCCTCTTCTCCTGTGCCTTTCGGTGTGTCAGAGTTCGATGTTGCCAACAGCTTGTTGAATAACGGTCTCCGACTGATTGAATGTGAACACGTAGATGCACTTGCCCCCGCCGACTCAGAATTGGTTTTGGAATGCAAGGTTTCCACGGGGAAGGAGGTTGAGGAAGGCCCTTTCGTGGACATAACAGGGACCTATGACGTGAAGAGAAAACAGCCAGTAGTAGAAGTTGTAGGTATCATGCACCGGAATGACTACATTTATCATGGTTTGCTTCCTTCAGGTGCCGAGCATAGGATCATGATGGGCTTGCCGCATGAAGTTATGATATGGGAAGCTGTTTCAAAGGTTCTGCCTAGGGTGTATGCAGTGAACCTTTCAAAAGGCGGCTGCGGCTGGCTGCACGCAGTAATATCGGTTGAAAAACAGCTTGATGGCGATGGAAAGAACGCTTTGCTTGCAGCGTTCGCGGCTCATCCAAGTCTGAAACATGCAGTCGTTGTTGACTCTGATATAAACGTATACGATGCTTCAGAGGTTGAATGGGCGATAGCAACCCGCTTTCAGGCCGGTGAAGACCTGATTGTTGTAAAGAATGCTCGAGGTTCAACCTTGGATTCTTCAGCAGATCAAGAGACAGGTAAGACGACCAAAGTCGGCGTGGACGCCACGAAACCCTTTGGGAAACCTAAGGAAAAGTTTGAAAAAGGCAAGATTCCCTCCAGCAAACGCATTGAAGCACTTGTTCACAGGCTGAAAGGCGTGTGAGTATAATGACTGTGCACATTGGTTTAAGTAGTCTGGAATAAGTAACATAGAAGGTTTGGTGGTTCTCGTTGTCAGAAAAGAAACAGAAAACAGTTGAGAAGGAACCTGAGAGAGAAGCCGACATTATGCTTAGAGTCGAAGATGTAATGGTGAAAGAAGTCATAACGATAGATGAAGACATGACGGTTAAAGAAGCTGCTGATGTGATGAATAAGTTCGAGATTGGCTGTTTGGTCGCAGTAGGTAAAGGGAAAACTTCTGGGATCTTGACTGAGAGGGATCTACTAAAGCGGGTCGTTGCAGAAGGGAAAGATGCCACGAAAACCAGGGTGAAAGATGTTATGACGGCTCCTCTGGTTGTTGCTGAACCCAAAATGGACCTTGCGGAAGCAGTCAAACTGATGTTTCAGATGAAAATCAAGAAGCTGCCCGTTGTCGAGGGGACTCATTTAATAGGGCTCGTAAGCCTGACAGATATCGCTCGGTTCCAGCCGCAGATGATGACCATTGTCAGACAGCTTGCTGCGAAACAGGCTACGCCTAAAAGCATGCAGAAAGTCATTGACCGCTATGTAGTCTAAACCGCTCTTCTTTTCTTCCTTCATGAAGCTTAAATGTTCAGACTTGTTTCTATCCCTGAATAATGAAGAAAACACTAGTGTTGAAGGTTGACCCTCAGAGGCCAGAACCAGACAAGATTCGATTAGCAGCAAGTTTCATCAGAAAAGGTGGCCTAGTGGCCTTTCCGACCGAGACTGTCTACGGTCTCGGAGCTGATGCCTTCAATCCAAAGGCGGTTCTGCAGCTTTTCAAAGCAAAGAAACGTCCCTTAGACAACCCACCGATAGTGCATGTAGATAACTCGAAAAGCGTGGCCCGATTGGCCAAAGAGGTGTCTCCTTCAGCGCAGAGGCTGATGGAACAGTTCTGGCCGGGACCGCTAACACTGATTCTTAAGCGCTCTGAACTCGTGCCTGACGTAACCGTTGCAGGTCTGGACACGGTCGCGGTTAGGATGCCCAGGCACAACGTTGCCTTAGCCTTAATCAGAGAGAGTGGTTGTCCCGTTGCAGCTCCAAGCGCAAACCTAGCGGGAAAACCCAGTCCGACCTCAGCGGAGCATGTGTCAGCTGACTTGGATGGAAGGATTGACGTTGTCTTGGACGCAGGTCCTACAGTTGTAGGCATCGAATCCACTGTTCTAGACATGACGGTTGACCCGCCAGAGGTTTTGCGTCCCGGCGGAACAACATATGAAATGTTGCAGAATTTCCTCGGCAAAGTCAAGCTGAACCCGATTGCAGTGGCTGACAAACCTTTGCCGCTTGAAAAGGTCAAGTCGCCCGGGTTGAAACACAAGCATTACGCACCTGATGCTGATGTAGTCGTGGTAGAAGGCAGACTGCTTGCGGTCGTCGCAAAAGTGAATGAACTGGCAAGATTCTACAAGCTTAAGGGCAGCAAAGTAGGTGTTTTAGGCACTGACGAAACAAAGCAAGAGTACACAGCGGATACTGTGAAGAGTTTGGGCAGCAGAGATGATCTGACGAGTGTTGCTAGGAACTTGTTCAGACTTTTCAGAGAGTTTGACGACGCTGGAGTTGACATCATCATCGCTGAAGCAGTTCCTGCTGAGGGGTTAGGCTTGGCGGTAATGAACAGACTGAGAAAAGCTTCAGGGTACAAAATAGTTCATGCAGATGCTTCGCGAACGGAATAAATGGGTGGCTCTCATCTTTCATGGATGGTCGCGCTTTCCAGTACGGGAAGCACCATTCGAAGTAGTTCTTGCAGGGGAATTCCTCGCAGTCGCGCATACAGTAGGCTACCCCCGCGCTTCACTGCGCAGTCTAACACTAGGCATAATATTCCTTTTCCTCCCCATCGCGTACACACTTTTTCCATGGCGATCTCCTATTCCGGAGCTGCAAACACAGCCTAGTTTCTTATGGAGTCCACATGCATCGCAAGAAATTCCGTAGGCAACTACGTGTTCCAAGGCCGCGTCACCTACTTCAACATTGGCATCTTGATGTTTTTCTCTTTTGCTATTCTCTGAGCTTTCTCATAACCAGCGTCTGCGTGTCGGACTATGGCTATTCCAGGGTCCGTTGTCAAGACAGTTATGATTCTTTTTTCCATCTTTTCAGTTCCGTCTGCCACTAGGCACATGCCTGCATGGATACTGTAGCCTATGCCGACTCCTCCACCGTGGTGGACGCTTACCCATGTAGCCCCGCCCACAGCGTTTATCAAAGCGTTCAGTATCGGCCAGTCTGCAATTGCGTCGCTTCCGTCTTTCATTGCTTCAGTTTCGCGGTAAGGTGAGGCAACGCTGCCGCCGTCTAAATGGTCTCTGCCGATCCAAACGGGTCCAGAGAGGCTGCCGTCTCTGACCATATCATTGATTATCTTGCCGAATCTTGCCCTTTCACCGAAACCAAGCCAACAGACTCTTGCTGGCAACCCTTGAAACTTCACTTGTTCTTTGGCTTTCTTTATCCAACGACACAGTTCTTTGTTGTAAGCAAAGTCTCGCAGAATGACATCGTCAAGTGTGAGTATGTCCTCCTCGTTTCCCACCAGTGAAGCCCAGCGGAAAGGCCCTTTTCCCTCACAAAACATGGGCCTGATGTAACGTTGCACGAATCCGGGATAGATGAAGGCTTCTTTGAAGCCTGCCTTGTGTGCTTGCTCTCTGAGGTTGTTTCCGTAGTCAAACGTGACTGCGCCTTTCTGCATCATCTTGACCATGGTTTCCACTTCCAGACGCATGCTTTCGGAAGCGCGGCGACAATATTCTTTTGGGTCATTCTTTCTCAGCGCGTCTGCCTGCTCTTTGCTCAGACCTGCTGGGTAGTATCCGTTCAATGGGTCGTGAGCACTGGTCTGGTCGGTCAAGACATCCGGGATGAAGCTTCGCTTCAAAAGTTCAGGATACACTTCTGCGACGTTGCCCAGTAGTCCTATGCTTCTGGGGATTCCTTTGTGTTTTGCTTCTAACGCCCATTTCATGGCTTCATCTAGATTGTCGGTCCACATCTCCAGATACTTGTGTTTCAACCTGCGCTCAATCGCCCACTTGTCGATTTCAACTATCAAAGCGACACCGTCATTCATCGTGACGGCTAAGGGTTGGGCGCCACCCATCTCGCCTAGGCCTGCCGTGAGAACGATTCTTCCTCGTAGACTTCCGCCGAAGTGTTCCTTTGCTACTTCGGCCAACGTTTCGTAAGTGCCCTGCAGGATGCCCTGTGTGCCAATGTATGCCCAAGAACCCGCAGTCATCTGCCCGTACATGATGAGCCCTTTTTGTTCCAGCTCGTAGAAGTAATCCCATGTGGCCCATTTTGGCACGAGCATCGCGTTAACGATCAAAGCCCGTGGAGCCCATTCATGCGTTTTGAAGACGGCAACAGGTTTTCCGCTTTGTATCAGCATTGTTTCATCAGGTTCAAGCTCAGTCAAAGTCTCAACAATTCGGTCGAAGCACTCCCAGTTTCGGCAGGCTTTTCCAGTTCCGCCGTAGACGACGAGTTTGTCCTGGTCTTTCGCGACTTCAGGGTCGATGACATTGCAGAGCATGCGCAGTATCCCTTCTATCTGCCAGTTCTTGCAGTGCAACTCTTGTCCGGTCAGGCAGTGGACAGGCCGTTCAAGCTTCACCAAACGACTTCACCACAAGCGAGAATAAAGGGAACAAACATTAATTCTTTGCTCATCTTGGAAGATTTGACAGCATTTGCGCCTGTTTGAAGTCCCTGAAGCCCGAAGGTTTTTGTGGCAGATGCAGCAGGGATGCTTAGGGACAGTTTGGCCTACACCTCATCGTCCTCGAGGAGGCGGACCCGACTGCGAACGGCTTCTCTGTCGAAGACGATTCGTCCGTTTTTCACCACTTTGTCTACTAGGTTCACCCCGAATCTGTATCCTAGGAACTTGTGGTTGGGTACGTCCAGAACTATGACATCGGCCTTTTTTCCAACTTCCAGACTGCCTACCTCCTTTGCCCGACTGATAGCGTGTGCAGCGTTGATCGTGGTTGCGGTTATGGCTTCGGAAGGCGTCAGTTTCATCAGGTGACAGGCGAGGGCGATCACGCACTGTTGGTTCTCGACCCAGCAGTTCGGGTTGAAGTCCGTGCCCAAAGCCACTGGTACTCCGAGGTTGATCATTGTTCTGGCGTCTGCATACCTGCCGCGCATCAAGCTGAAAGCAGCTGCTGGAAGCAGTGTTGCCACAACTCCTTTTTCTGCCATGGCCTTCATGCCTTCGTCGGAGGCAAAGAGCAGGTGGTCTGCCGAAATGGCGCCTATGCCTGCTGCAAGTTCTGCTCCGCCCTGTTGGCTCATTTCGTCAGCGTGAAGTCGCGGTTTCAGACCGTGGTTTTTGCCTGCTGTCAGGATTCGTCGAGCTTGTTCCAAAGAGAAGGCTCCTTTTTCGCAGGAGACATCACAGAATTCGGCAAGTCTTTTTTCAGTTATTTTTGGAATCATTTCATCTGTGACCAATTTGACATAATCCTCTGGGTTGCCCGCGAATTCAGGTGGGATGGCATTTGCGCCTAGGAAGGTCGGGGCTAGATCCACACTGTGCAACTGGTTTAAGCGTTGCATTACTTCCAGCATTTTCATCTCGTCTTTCATAGTCAAACCGTACCCGCTTTTTGCTTCAACAGTCGTTGTGCCATGCTCGAGCATGATATCCAATGTTTCCGTACCATAATCGACGAGTTTCTCAACGCTTGCTTTTCGCGTTTCGCGAACAGTGCGCATTATGTCGCCACCTGTTCTTAGGATCTCCATGTATGAAGCGCCTTCAATGCGCAGTTGGAATTCCTCTTCTCGTGAACCTGCGAAGACAAGGTGCGTATGAGGATCGACAAAGCCTGGCATCACAATTTTTCCGTTTGCGTTTGCCACATCCTCAGCTTTGAAGTTTCTTGTTATGTCGGGAGTCTTTCCGACTGAGACGATCGTGCCGTCTTTGATGGCCAGGCCGCCGTTGCGAATTATGCCGATCTCCTGCATTTCTTTCTTAGTGCGGGGCTTCTCGTTGTTGCCGGCTAGTGTGATTAGTTCGTCGGCATTCACGACTAGTAAGTCAACTTTTTCGCGTGCTCTGGCTTTGACAGGCCTGTTCATACATACCGCCTTTCTATGTAACGTTGTCCATGGATATTCCCCGTATATGGTCTTCGGTCAGATTGTCAACTCTGAGGTAGTATCCCACGTGCCCTTCAACTCTTGGTGTCAAACAGATTCTGAAGAAGGATCTTTCCTTTGCCCAAAGTTCCACCATAGTTTGCCGCAGTTATTTTTAACACTCCATGAACCTTTGTAGCGCTTTCTATGCCACCCTTCATTGCTCTGTTCACATACTCTAACCTTAGTCCGCTCACTATGACTTCGTAAACGCATCTCACATTCTCAGAAATCTTGCTCCTTTCGTTTCGCACCAGACTCGGGCAGTATGCATCGTTAGTTGTGGCTATGGCATCCCGATAGGTTTTCCCCCCGACTTTGGTTCCGGAAGCAGCAAACTTTCCGACTACAAAGGGAACAGATTTTGTGGCTTCAACTGCGCGTTCAGCAGCTTCTAAGGCTGCTTCGTCTGACTTGGCTAGGATCAGGAACATGCCGCCAGCCACGCCTTTTGCAATCCCGAATTTTCTCTCAGCGAGAAAATCCCCGTCCATCCTGGGTATTCTGAAGACTTTCCTCCCAAACGCTTCTGTTTCCTGTTCAAACCCGTCTCCGAAGGTCTGTATGATTGTGCCCTTTATGTCCACGGCTTCTTCAGCCATTTCCCTTGGCAAAGCATCAAACACGTTGGTTTTGGGATACGGCATGATCCCCTTTCTTATTCGAACGATGAGCCATTCCTTGAGCGGCTCTGGCTTTCTGTCGATGAATTGAATTATGAAACCTGACCTGCCGTCTGGAGTTTCCTCAGGTTTGGTTTCCGTCTCTATGGACGCTTCTGAAGGAGGAATGGTAGCCGATCTGCCGAGACCTTTCGCTTCCAAAGCTGATTCTAAGGCCCATTTTCTGTTCACCGACGTTACAAGTACTCTGGCGATGCGTACGGTAAAAGTCTCACAGTAAGTATCGTCAATTGGCACTCCATTCACCTTAAATTCCATCTTGTGATCTCCCATCCTTCTAGGGGCTTTAATTCTCGCTGAATATAAACTTCATTGCGTCCAGTTCTTCGTTGTCTGCGCATGCTGAGGAAAACAATATAACAAGAAGAAGCCATGTTTTCTGAGGGACCTTAGTGAGCACATCAGAAGTTGAGAAGACAGTTCGAAAGGAGAATGTGAAAGAGATAGCCTTACAGTTTACAGACATCTCTGGAGCCTTGCACTCTCTTTGGATACCCTCTGAGCTTTTCCCCAAGATAGTCGAGGGAGGCATACACATAGATGGTTCATCTATCGGCATGGTCGAGATAAACAGAAGCGACGTGAAGCTGATGCCGGACATCAATACACTTGTCATTCTGCCCTCTGAGCTTTTCCCTGAAAGAGTTGGACGAGTAGCTTGCAGCATTTATGAACCGGACTCAGATACCCCCTTGGCTGTTGACCCCCGATCTATCCTTAAGAAAGTCATGTACGATGTCAAGAAAAGCTTGGGAGACTCTGTCAGGTGTTACGCATCCAGCGAAATGGAGTATTTTCTATTCACAAGGGCCGAAAACGGCGAAATCCGGCTGCTCGACGAAGGTGGATACTTGGCTACTCCTCCAGCAGACCTCGGCGCTGACTTGAGACTTGAAATCGTGAGGGACCTACGGAATATGGGTGTGCTGGTTGAAAAACACCACCATGAAGTACCTCCAGGCAAATATGAGTTGGAACTAGGTTTGGAATGGGGAATGGGCCTCAGCAATCTAGACGCATTAGGGATGGCGGATACGCTTTATCTGGTCAAATTCCTGGTGAAGTTGATGGCCGCCAGAAAAGGACTTGTCGCATCCTTTATGCCGAAGCCTTTTCACGGTCAATATGGAGCTGGATTGCACACCCACACTACTCTCATAGATGACAAAAAAACTCTAAACCTTTTCAGTGATCCAGATGGAAATCTTGGTCTAAGCAAAACAGGCTTGACTTTCATAGCTGGGATCTTGGCTCATGCAAAAGCCCTGGCGGCCATCACGAACCCATCTGTCAATTCCTACAAGAGGCTTGTTCCAGGATGGGAGGCGCCCGTTTACATATCCTGGGCAAGGTATAATCGGTCAGCCCTTATCAGGGTTCCACCTGGAAAAGAGATGAAGACTAGAGTGGAGTACCGACCCACTGATGGATCATGCAACTTCTATGTTGCATTTGCTGGTATTCTAACCGCTGGACTAGACGGCATCAGAAGAAAAATCGTGGTTCCACAGCCTGTGGAAGAGGACATCTACAAAATGAGTGAGAAACAAAGAACTGAAAGAGGAATCGAGGTGCTTCCAGGAAGTCTAGGAGACGCGTTAAGCGAGTTCTCTAAAGACAAGTGCCTTCAAGATGCCTTGGGACGCGAATTCTGCGAGAAATTCTTGCAGCTTAAGACCAAAGAGTGGAAGGACTTCAACTTCACCGTGCATGAATGGGAAAGAAAGAAATACTTAGACGTTTAGCGGCGAACGAGGAGTGGCATAACATGGGGATAAAGGCCGATTTCGCGATAATCAACGCAAATGAACTTGCAACTTTAAGAGGAAAAAGCGATAGGCCTCAAATCAAAGAAGAACTGAATGATCTTGGCATAGTAGAAGATGGGGCAGTCGCAGTCAAAGATGGAAAAATAGTCGTTGTCGGAACAACGAAAGAGGTTCTAGGTAAGCTTGAAAAGGGATGTGAAGTCATAGATGCAAGCGGCAAACTTGTCACACCTGGTCTCGTAGACCCGCACGTTCATTTGGTCTTCGCTGGTTCAAGAGAAGAAGAACTTGAAGCAATGGCTGTGAAAGGTATTCCCTACCTCGAAATCAAAGCAAAAGGGGGAGGAATGCCAACAACTCTCAAGAGAACAGGTGAAGCATCCACAGAAGAACTGCTCAAACGAACCACGCAGATACTTGACACGATGCTGATACACGGCACAACAACGATAGAAGCAAAAAGCGGATATGAAATGACATTTCACGGCGAAATAAGACAAATGGAAGTAATCAAGACTCTCAGCAAAACGCATCCAATCGACATCGTTCCAACTTTTATGGCCCAAGGGATCCCCTCCGAATACGAAAACAAGGTTGATGGACTGGCAGATGAAATAGTCAAGGAATGGATTCCAGAGGTTGCGAAGAGAAGGCTGGCCGAATACTGTGACGTGTTCTGTGAGAAAGGATACTTCAACGTAAAACAGTCGAGGCGAGTACTTGAAACAGGCAGAAAGTATGGCATGAAATTGAGAATTCACGCTGACTGGCTTGCCCACAGTGGAGGAGCAAAACTAGGCGCAGAGTTAGGAGTCGTCTCCGCTGACCACTTAATCTTCACAACACCAGAAGAGATCGAAGCACTCATAAGAAAAGGCACAATCGGAACATTCCTGCCAACTACGCCGTTCTGCTATCTGGGCACGTATGCAAAAGCAAGGGACATTATCAACAAAGGACTGCCCGTCGCATTGGCAACTGACTTGAGCGCAGCGGACATGTGCGAATCGATGCAGATGATGATGAACATTGCAGTCTTGCAGATGAGAATGACCACTGAAGAGGCCCTTACTGCATCAACAATCAACGCCGCTCATTCAATAGAGAGAGCTCATGAAATAGGAAGCTTGGAAGAAGGAAAAAAGGCGGACATCGTTGTCTTTGACGCCCCAAATCACAAGTATCTTTCATACCACTATGGCATCAATCTGGCAGAGAAAGTCTTCAAGAATGGAAAATTGGTGGCAGAGAAAGGGAGAAGAATACCTTAGGGCGTCTTCACTCGGTTTGCGGAGAAGCAGGCCCAAGAAAACATCATGCTGTGTGAAAGCCCGCGTGTTGTGGGCAGGTTGACCAGATTAGCAAATTGTCAGGCATAATTTCGTTTCTGCAATATCAGCGGTCACTATGAAAGGAAATCAAATTCACGAACGCGACGGATTCGCAGTTCGATTCGATTCTCTCGCGCGAACACGCTCAGATCAACAATTATCATGAACCTCCGGCGGTTCTGGGACAGAAGCCAGAATGGGATAAGCATATTTTGTAAGAGTCTAAATAGTAGGTTCATGGCGGCCCTAGGTGACAAGACATGTTGAAGCAACTGGAGGAGTTCGGCAAATACGTCGAGATAGCTGGTTTCAGAGACGTGAAGATCACAGATTTGAGGGGTCTTTTGGAGACGCTGAACGATGAGAAGCCTATGCAAGTTGACGTCCAGTTTTTCGACGCTGCTCTCATTGCTACGTGGGAGCATCTTTACTTTGCAGTCCTAAATGCCCTTGTGGCTTTCAGGAGCAAGCGCAATATTTCAAAGAGTGTTGCGGTTGAGACCCTTCTCTATGCTTCGGCCCAGAATCAGATCCAAAAGGCCACACGGCTTCTCGGCGTCAAACCGAGTTCGTCAGACATAGCTGTTCTGATAGTTGGAGAGCAGTCTGAGCCTATACGATCCGTCTTGTCGACCATCTCCAAGAATGTTGGCGGACCGCGCGATGATGGAGTTCTTGAGCTTTCACAGGAGAAATTCGAGGCTATTAGAAGATTTTTCGGGATTTCTGAGAACCAGCTTCGAGCGGTAAGACGCAGAGGAAGCCTCGAAAGGGCCTTGGTTGATCTCGTCATAGAGCAGGTGGCCCTAGTGGCCGTACAGAATTAGGCTAGAGCATCTTTTCTTTTAGAACCGAGATGGTGTCATTCGGCTTTGTCAGCGACAGGCCGGTGAAGCCGCCGATAACTTCGATCAGCAGTATGAGGTCTGGGGTTTTCAAGTTGACTTTTCTTTTTATGTTTGCGGTAGCCGCTTCAATAATGTCACGCGTGTGTATTACCGTGAATCGTTTTTCAACGGTCACTCGAAAGGTTTCGTTCTCTCCGATTCTTGAGCTAAGCTGAGTAACTGCTTCTTTAATTTGATCGAGGTCGGTGTGAACTACTTTTTCTATCGGTATGAGTCTAAGCGCATGCCGAAACTCGTAGGGACGTTCGTGTAGAATATTGCGGAATTGGTTGATCACTTCAAAGGGGTCTGAAATGGTCTTGGCGACTATCAGCCCTGAAACGCCGGTTTTATCGACGCTAGGCGAAGATTCACCGATTGCCTCGAGTAGCCGCTTCAGTTCGGAGCGGGCGTTGTTCTCATTTCCTCGCCAAGTCGTAACGAGAAGGTTAAAGTCTTTCAGCATGGAGCACGCCGCAGTTTCTTTTTCATCGATTATTGGTTCAGTCAAGAACAGCAAATGCCTTTAAGCATTAGAGGTCAGTGTAGGTAAATGGCTTTTTCATCGCTTCCTGCTCTTAGCCGTCGCCTCACATCATCCCATAGGTAATGTTCAACTGCACAGATTTATCCGTTTTGACGCTTATGGGACGTCAAGCTTAAATCCGTCAAGTCAGAACTAGCAGATCCGCACATGAGAAGGACAGGTTCATGAGAGGAAAAAAGCCCACGATAGTGGTCCATGGGGGTGCTGGATCTTGGCAGCCTGAACGCAGCCAAGACGGCATAAGAGGAGTGAAAGAGGCGGCGAAGACAGGATTTGACATTTTGAAGAATGGTGGAAGCGCCGTTGACAGCGTTGTCGAAGCTGTCGCCGCGATGGAAGACAAGGGTGCGTTCAATGCCGGCTACGGCTCTACCTTGAATATCGAAAAGAAGGTGGAGATGGAAGCGTCAGTTATGGATGGAAGAACACTTGAAGCCGGCGCAGCGGGCCTTCTGCATGATGTCAAGAATCCTATACGCTTGGCCAGGATTGTGATGGAAAAGACTGACCATGTGTTTGTAGTGGGTGACGGGGCGGAGAAGCTTGCCGACCTTTATCACCTCGAGAGAAGGAACCCTGTGACAGAACTGAGACTTAAGTACTATCAGGACCAGAAGAAGCAGTTGCTGGCAGGAAAATCTGAGCTTCCGAAGCTCTATGATTTGGTGAGGCGTCATCCAGAAATCTTCAGCCTTGATACTGTAGGAGCGGTCGCAATTGCCAAGGATGGAAGCGTTGCGGCTGCAACTTCTACGGGAGGGTTCGCATTGAAACTTCCAGGAAGAATCGGAGATTCGCCGCTGATCGGATGCGGCACTTATGCGGACAATCTGGCTGGAGCCTGCTCGACTACTGGTGTCGGAGAGATTGCTATCCGGCTGGTGCTGGCAAAGACTGTGTGCAACTATATGGAAAGCGGTAAGCCTGCTGAAGATGCAGTCGAAAATGCAATAAAACTTGTGAACAAGAGGATTTTTGCTTCATACAATTCGATGGGGCTGATCGCTGTCGACACTCAAGGAAGATTCGGCGCCGCTCACAATTCGCCAAACATGTGTTGGGCGTATCTCACTTCTGGCATGGAGGGTCCTATTGCCTCTCTGACAGCGAAACGTGTGAAATAAGAACCATATAAAACATCATTGCCAGAGGATCTTGATGCTTTTCTCGACAACTGACGTATGATAATCCTTAAAGATTTCAACCATGTTTTCACTACGCACTAGAAAAGTATGGAGGTGGAATAGGATGATAGATGAAGAGGAAGATTCTGAAGATGAAGAATGGGATGAAGAAGAAGACTTCGAAGAAGAGGAATGGTAAAACACGCGCGACACAGTGAACACTCTCGTGTTCTTTCTTTAACTAAAATAGCGAAGTTCTGGTTTTTCTTGTTCTAACACTGGATTTGGAGACAGACGCTAGTCGGTATTATGTTCTGTTTCTAATCTGCATTCCTCTGAAGGAGTTTTTTGATGTGACGCGCTTTGCCTGTTCGTGTAGCAAGAAGGCACAAGAGTTCGGAAGGTTTATGTTTATAACCTACTAGTTGTGTGGTTTCATTGTCGGGTTCGACATGACGCGGGTTGCAGTTCTAGACGCTGACAAGTGCAAGACAAAGCGCTGCAATATGATGTGTTATCGCTTCTGCCCGATGGTGCGAAGCAAAATAGAAGCGATACGCTTTGAAAAAGGCAAAGCAGTCATTGTTGAGTCGCTGTGCACAGGATGCGGCATATGCGTGAAAAAATGCCCGTTCAAAGCCATCTCGATAGTTAATCTGCCTGACGAACTGGACAAGGAATGCAGCCATCGTTTCGGAGAAAACACGTTCAAGCTCTTCAGGCTTCCAGCGCCCTCTCCAGCCATTGTCCTAGGCCTGCTAGGCCAGAACGGCATAGGGAAATCAACTACACTTCGAATACTCTCGGGCGAAGTCAGACTGAACCTTGGAAACTACCTGAACCCTCCTGAATGGAACGAAATAGTCCAACACTTCAGGGGCTCAACACTCCAAGACTACTTTCAGAGAATGAGCGAAGGCAAGCTCAGAGTCTCTCATAAACCCCAGCACGTTGACAAAATTCCCAAGATAATCTCTGGAAAAGTTGGAGAAATTCTTGAGAAGGTTGATGAAAGGAAGAATCTGAATAAAATCGCAACGCAGCTTGAACTCAAACAACTTTTCGACCGACCACTCGACGTTCTAAGCGGGGGAGAGCTGCAACGTGTGGCCGTTGCCGCAGCAATATGCCGCGAGGCTGATGTCTACCTTTTCGATGAACCTGCCAGCTACTTGGACGTGAAACAAAGACTCGAAGTTGCCAAGGCCATCAGACGCCTGAAAGACGACCAAAAAACCGTGATCATTGCAGAGCATGACCTAGCAATAATCGACTATCTATCCGACCAAATCTGCATCTTCTACGGCGAACCAGGCGTGTACGGCATCGTTTCCAACGTTCACGGCGTCAGAACAGGCATAAACATCTATCTGCAAGGCTACATTCCAGACGAGAACGTGCGCTTCAGAAAGGAAGCCATAACATTCCACGAAAAACCTCCAGCAACAAGCACCGCCGCGGGAGAGACTCTGCTCAAGTGGGAGCAGATACAAAAGACTTACAAAAGCTTCAAACTCACGGCTGATCCGGGCGAAATCAAGAGGGGCCAAGTTGTAGGGATTCTCGGCGCCAACGGTATAGGGAAAACAACATTTGTGAAGATCCTTGCGGGCGTCGAAAAAGCTGATGATGGAAAAGAATTCGGAGAACTCAGAATAAGCTACAAGCCCCAGTACATTTCGGCAGAATACGAGGGCAACGTCGAACAGCTTCTCACAAGTGTGGCCAAGGAAAACTTTCAGTCAGGATGGTACCGAACTGAGATTCTTCAACCACTGAAAATCAACTTGCTACTTGACCGAGATGTAAATGAACTCAGCGGCGGAGAGCTGCAGAAGGTCGCGATCGCAGCATGCCTCTCACGCAGTGCTGAGTTGTATTTGCTCGACGAGCCGAGTGCATACCTGGACGTTGAAGAAAGATTGAACATGGCAAGGGCAATTAGGAGAGTTGTTGAAAATCACAACGTAACAGCTTTTGTCGTAGAGCATGATGTTGTGACTCAGGACTTCATATCTGACCGCCTAATGATCTTCACTGGGGTACCAGGCAGAGAAGGCGAAGCCAGCCCCCCCACGAGCCTTCGCAAAGGTATGAACCTCTTCTTGAAAGAAATGCAAGTGACATTCAGAAGGGACCCTGCTAGCAAACGGCCCAGAGTGAACAAAGAAGGTTCAAAACTTGACAAGTTCCAGAAAGAGGCTGGAGAATACTATTACGTTCGCACACTAAAGAAATAGACGGGCTGAACAAGCTGTGGAAATAGGAAAAACTGAAAAACGATTGCTGGAAGCCGCAACAAAAGCGATGAAAGACGCGTACGTGCTTCGAGGCTGCAGCATAGGCGCCGCCATGCTAGGAGAAGATGGGAAAATCTGCGAAGGATACAACGTTGAAAGCGCGGTCTCTGGGCTGGTACTTGCGCTGAAAGATGCACGATAAACCACGCTATTCTTCATGGAACCGTATGGTCAAGGAAGTTGCCATGGTCATGGACGCGAAAAAGCCTGGAAAGCCGAGTCTGCGGTGCCTGCCTGCAGTATATCCACGATTTGCCACGAATCCAAAAACCAAGATTGTAACAGCAAAAACTCTTAATGGAACGGTACTGTTTGACACTATTGAGATGAAAACTCTTAAAGAGCTTTTTTCATCCTCTTACAAATCGGAAAACTGCCGCAAACCGTAGTTAACTTAAAAAATGGGCAGAACATATCGTAGGGATAATCTGTTCTGGAGAGGGTTGGGGAGAAACAAGTGGCTCAAACAACTTTCGAAGAAATCAGCGCTGCGGATTTTTTCTACAGAAATCGTGACATCGCTGGATTCACGAACCCTTCGAGGGCAATTTTCGTGGCCATACGGGAGCTTGTGGAAAACTCTCTAGACGCAGCTGAGAGCCACAGTATTCCTCCAGACATTTATATTCGCCTTTCCTACGAGGGTGAAGCCAGCAAGGACACTCAGATCTACAAGCTTCGAGTGGAAGACAATGGTATAGGAGTGCCGCCGAAGCACATACCATCTGCTTTTGGTCAGATACTTTTCGGTTCAAAGTACAACCTGAAACAGCAGAGGGGAACATTCGGGCTTGGCGGAAAAATGGCAATTCTTTACGGGCAGATCACGACTCATCAGCCCGCTACAATAATCTCAAGCAGTGGCATCGCAAAAACGTATTTTTACAAGCTCATGATTGACATTCAGAAGAACCGGCCTCTTATCGTTGACAGAAAAGTGCTCATCAATAAGGATGAGTGGCGAGGAACAATAGTAGAATTCACGCTGGAAGGAGACTATTTCCGGGCTATGCCGAAGATTCTGGATTATTTCAAGCAGACGGCCATGGTAAATCCATACGCAAACCTGACGTTTGTCGACCCGAAAGGAAGGCTCTACAAGTTTTCCAGGATCACTAAGGAAATGCCTGTGCCGCCGAAAGAAACGAAACCGCATCCCTACGGTGTGGATGTGGAGCTGCTCCAACGATTGATACAAATAACTCCCTATCACAACATGCTTGAATTTTTGAAGAATCACTTTCACAGAGTAGGAGAGATCACCGCCCAGAAATTCTTGGAATTCAGCAACATAAGCCCCGCCAAAAACCCGAAAAAACTGTCCCATGAAGAAATCGTCAGACTCATGCACATGCTGAAGAGATACAAGGAGTTTCTGCCGCCAGACGCAAGCTGCCTATCTCCTCTTGGAGAAGACTTGCTAAAAGCTGGGATCCTTAAAGAACTGAAACCGGAGTTTGTGGCCGTCCACCAACGCAAACCAGCAACATACGCTGGTCATCCTTTCATAGTCGAGACAGGAATCGCCTACGGTGGAGAAATTCCTAAGAAAGGTGTCTTCACGGTCTATCGTTTCGCTAATCGAATCCCCTTGTTGTATGATGAGGCAAACGATGTTTCGGTCAGGGTAATCAGCGCTATGAACTGGCGGAGATACAAGGTCGCTCCGGAAATGCCCATTGTGCTTGCCGTTCACATTTGCAGCACTAAAGTGCCTTACAGAACCGTTGGGAAAGAGTTTATTGCTGACCGGCTTGAGGTTCGAAGGGAAATAGCCAACGGCCTTCGTGAAGTCGCTCGTCAGATTCAACATTTTATGTCTAAACGAGAACATGTTGACAGGGAACGTAAGCGCCTGGGCGTGTTCAGCAAGTACCTGCCTAAGATAGCCCAGTTTTCAACGAAGCTGGCCGGCAAAGAGAATCTTCCAGATATTGAGAAACTTTTAGCGAGTGTGAGAAAATATGGTTCAGAAGAAGCATAAGAGCAGTATGCTAGAAAGAAGAAAGGAAGTCTTGGAAAGCCTTGGACACCTTGGTAACGGGATCTATGACCAGCTTGACAAGGGTAACTTTCCTTCAATAGACATGCCGAGCCGCTCAACGGACAACATCACGTACGACGAGGAATTAAGACAGTTCATCTTGGGAGAAAGAAGAGTCAAGCGAAGTGCCCGCAACATCGGGCATGTGAAGCCTTTCACACAGCTGGTATGGGCTGCGCTCTTTTCTAACGAGTTGACCTCCCAACGCAAGACTTCAACGCTGAGGGATGTCTACTATTCGGCGCAAGCTTATGAAATGACCTTCAAAGACCAGCAAGAATCAAACAACATCATAACAGACTTGGAGACAATACTGGGGTTCTCACGTGAAGACTTCAACATATTTCCAGAAGAACGCTCTGCAGTTTTCGGAGACTTGACAATCGAATACACAGTGCCAGGTTACGAAGGGAAGACGCTTGATTTGACCTCGCACCCAGATGGTGTGCTAATCGGACCTGCTCTGACTTCGTCCGAATTCGTGAGGACCTCAGCAGACAAAGTTATAGCTATAGAGAAAGGCGGCCTTTTTACTAGGTTCATAGAAGAGAACGTACACAAGAAATACAACTCACTACTAGTTTTAACAGCAGGACAAGCACCGAGAGCGACTAGACATTTCATAAGAAGACTAAATGAGGAACTCAATCTGCCGGTGTTTGTTTTTACAGATGGCGACCCTTGGGGAATGCACATAGCGATGGTCATAATCTCAGGTTCAGCAAATGCTGCTCACCTCAGAGAGCTAAACACGCCTGACGCAAAATGGAGCGGAGTGTGGGCTACAGACATAGTCAACTATAAGCTGCCGACAGACCCCCTTGATGAAGTCGACATGAAAAGGCTTTACGAGCTGCAGAAGGACCCACGTTACAAGGATCCACTTTGGCGAAGAGAAATCAAGACATTCATGAAGATAAAAAGAAAGGCTGAACAGGAGGCGTTCAGCAGGTACGGTCTCACATACATAGTAGATGAATACTTGCCGCGGAAACTGGAAGAAACAAAGTAAAGATGGGGAAAGTGTAAAATAACCGTTCATGTTTCTATGTAGAAAGCATATTGAAAAGGAAAGTAGTTGTATGAGCGAGGAAGGCAGTTTCGGACTTAACCTGGCTGAAAAATTCTTCGGACTTATTCTTGTAGTTATAGGTGCCATTGGCTTGTATTACACAGCGACCAGTACCGCAGTTTTGCTTTCGGTCACAGGCCTTTTCGTATTCCTGCTCATAGTCCTGATAGCGCTAGGCATGGTTCTGCTGACTGCCAAGACGGAGTAGCATCACTTTTTCCTTTCAACAACGATTCTGCAGTTTGTGGCGAAGGCAGCTATTACGCCCAAAGCGGCTAGCCATGGAGCAAGTACCGCGCCGATCACACTGACTGTTGCAGGGATTTCAAGCAGAGTTTTTCCCTTATCGTCCTTGACGGTTATTCTAGTTATGTTTCCCTCGTGGAGCAATTGCTTTACTTTCTCGATTAAATCATCAGAAGACACCGAGAATTCTTCTCTGACCACTCTTGTGACGGGAGCGCCGCATGCAGTGCAGAATTTATCCTCATCCTCCAACTTTGCTCCGCACTTTGAACAGTAATGCACGCTATCTCACCCTTCAACTGAGTGTTTATTAATACAATAGCTTATTAATTGTGACCGATGGATTATCGGCTCGTTCAACCTTTGCTGATGGAGATGCGTCCGGTTGCCAAACCGTCAACCAATTGTGTGTGTTCTTGGCCATGTTGACACTGGAAAGACTCTGCTTCTGGATAAGATCCGGAAAACAAGTGTCGGTGCTAGAGAAGCCGGGGGGATCACACAGCACATCGGCGCAAGCTTTTTCCCAGTTGAAACGTTACGCCAGCTTATCGGTCCTCTGCTTTCAAGAGTCAAAGGTGAGATAGAAATCCCAGGCTTACTCATAATCGATACGCCTGGACATGAAGCCTTCACGAACCTACGCAAAAGAGGAGGCAGTGTCGCCGACATCGCTATTCTCGTCATCAACGTACTCCGTGGGTTTGAGGCCCAGACCTTCGAATGTGTTGAGATCTTGAAGGCTCGTAAGACTCCTTTCATGGTAGCAGCAAACATGATAGACCGGATACCTGGGTGGAACTCTTATCCCGATACCCCATTTTCGAAGTCCTACCCGCTGCAGGATCCATACGTAAGGGAGGATCTGGACAACAGAATATACGATATCATAGGCGCTTTTTCCCGCCTTGGTTTCAAGATAGACCGTTTTGACAAAGTAAGAGACTTTACTTCAACAGTCGCAGTTGTACCTACGAGTGCAAAGACGGGCGAAGGCATCCCTGAACTCCTCATGGTTCTCGTCGGCTTAACACAACAGCACCTGAAGAAGCGTTTACAGATAACGGAAGGTCCAGCCAAGGGAACAGTCCTAGAAGTGAAGGAAGAACCAGGTCTTGGACTCACGCTAAACACGATAATCTACGATGGAACCCTCCAAAAAGACGAATTGATAGTTGTCGGAGGCAAGGAAAAACCTATCGTAACCAGAATACGCGCAATTCTAGTTCCCAAACCGCTGGACGAAATCAGAGACCCGAGAGACAAATTCTCTTCGGTAGAATCTATCTATGCCGCTGCGGGAGTGAAGATAGTGGCACCCGACATAGAAGGGGTCTTGGCAGGAGCAAGCCTGTATGCTGTCCCTCAAAACGATGACCCCGAGAAATACGCACGACTCATCTCAGAAGAGATAGAAAAAATCAGGATAGTAACAGATATTGAGGGAATCATAGTCAAGGCAGATACTCTCGGCTCTCTGGAAGCAATAGCGGGCATCCTGAAACAGAACAACATACCGATAAGGCTCGCGGATGTAGGTGACATTTCAAAAAGAGACGTCGTCGAATCCTCCGTCGTGAAAGAACACGAACCGCTTTACGGCGCGATCCTGGGGTTCAACGTAAGAATTCTGCCAGACGCTGAAGAGGAAGCTACAGTCAAGGGTGTCCAGATTTTCCGAGAGAAAGTAGTCTACCACCTGCTGGAAAACTATCTGGCATGGTTCAAGGGAAAGCGTGACGCTGGACTTGAACAAGATTTTGAAACGCTCGTCAGACCTGCCAAACTTCGCGTCATGGAAGGTTATGTCTTCAGAAGAGCAAGACCCGCCATCTTCGGGGTGGAAATCCTTGCAGGAACTATTAAGCCCAAAACTGCGGTTGTCAGAGCCGAAGACGGTGAAGAAGTAGGCGAGATTCAGCAAATCCAAGACAAGGGCAAGGCCTTATCAGAAGCTCAGCGAGGAATGCAGGTAGCGGTTTCAATGGAACGGCCAATCTTCGGGAGACATATTTTCGAAAAAGATATTCTGTACGCGAAAATCCCAGAAGCGCATGTGAGGATACTGTCAACAACCTTCATCGAAAGACTCGCAAAAGAAGAACAAGATGCTCTCAACGAATACGTGAACATCATGAGAAAGAAAGTGCCGTTCTGGGGAGCATAGTCTAATCCTATAGCGGAAGCTTCACTCCAATCTCTTTCTCACAGCTTTCTGATACATGAGGTTGGCAGTGGCTACGTCTTCGACGGCGAGACCTAGATTCATGGTCATTATTCTCTCCATGTTGCTTTCTCGACCAGCTTTTTTCAATGTCACTAATCCTAGGTCTGCGTAGACGCTTGGAATGTCGGCGAAATATCCTTGAGACCTGTAGTACGCCAGTTGTTCTCTGTCGTCTGCGCAAAACTTGTCCATCGAATGCATGGTTTCTGTCTTCCAGATAGAGTCAAAATCCAGCGACATCCAAGACCGCCGTCCTTGAACCACGGCTTAACGATGAGGAGTTTGGACTTTTGAGAATCGGTCCGGAGGTGACTGCTATGTCACAGCCCTGAACTGCTCTCTTGGGCGAGTCCACTGACGTTATCTTCAACTCGTGCTTTCTTGTCATTTCTTGAACGTATTTCTCTTGATTTGCCTTTCATATATCGTAGGCTTTGACTTCTTCTAAATTCTGACAGATCTCGATCAGAGCCTCGAGATTGCTTCTACCTTGAACGCCGCAACCAAGAATTCCTAGCACCTTCAAGTCTCTGGCCAAATATTTGGCAGCTAAAGCAGTTGCTGCACCAAAACGTTTAGCTGTCAACCATCTGCAATCCATGATACAAATCGGGAAACCGGTTGCAGAATCATTCAGGATAAACAAGCCAAAATGTATGGCAGTCCTCTTGCTGGGTTTTCTGGAAAGCCGCTTACCAATTTAACACCAGCAGCATTCACTTTTGGCAAGTACGCGGGCATTGCATGAATGAAGGCATCTTTTTTGGGGATGTACCTAGTTTCGGAGGGACTCTGTATGTCCCCGAGATTTCTAGCCTCTCAACGTCAAGCCGCGAAAGGTAAAGGACATCATTTACAGAACCCATGTTAGTTCCCAATCATGTTTGAAATATGGGCAAAAGATTAATGAGGAGCAAGTTGTACGGCTTGAGCCACAATTAACATATCACCCTCCGCCGACAGGGGGTATTATCGCGAGGACATCGCCGTCGGCAAGAATCGTTTCTAATCCGTTGAACGAAGCCATACTTCTGCCGTTCACCAGAAACTGGAGGACCCCCTTGACCTCTCGCGTCTTTTTTTCATAGGCATACTCTGAGAATCTTTTGCCGTATTGCTCGGAAAGTCTTTCCAGCACAACTGCAATGGTAACGTTTTCTCCTTCAGGAAACTCCAAAACCTCTTCTTTTTTGCGTGTGACTTCTCTTAGGGTCGTGAAAAACCGCACAGAAACACGCAAGCAGCCTACCACCCACAATACAACATACAGGCCGAAATTTAAGCTATTATGCAGGAACAAAGAATCAAGAAAAGGGATTTTCTCGTGTACACATTTCGAAAGCCGAACATGTTGAGGCAAGATTTATATTTGTGAGCATTTCTCCTTGTTCGAGGCAAAGTTTTAGGTTTGAATGGAGGGTTTGTATGGCTTACTTGACGACCACAGCGTCGGGACAACCAGTCTTGGTTCTGAAAGAAGGAACATCGCGTAGCAGAGGAAAAGAAGCACGGAAAAACAACATCATGGCTGCTTGTGTAGTCGGCGAAGTTCTGAGGACAACTTTAGGACCTCGAGGTATGGACAAAATGGTCATCGACAGCTTGGGAGACATAACTATAACGAACGATGGAGCAGCTATACTTAAGGAGATTGAGGTCGAACACCCAGCAGCAAAGATGATGGTGGAAATCGCTAAGACGCAGGATGACATGGTAGGCGATGGAACGACAACGGCAGTCGTTTTAGCAGGCGAACTGCTAAAAAAAGCAGAAGAACTATTGGAACAGAACATTCATCCAACAATCGTGGTGAGTGGATACCGCAAAGCAGCGTTGAAGGCAGTAGAAACGATAAACAATCTTGCAACTCAAGTGGAACTCAACGACCGGGCAACTTTGAAGAAAGTTGCCGTGACTTCTATGGCCAGCAAGGCAATCGGTGCAGCAAAGGATCACTTGGCGGACATCGCGATCGACGCGGTTCGGCAGATAATTGAAACACGCGGTGACAGAACCATTGCGGACATAGATAACATCCAAACCATAAAGAAAACAGGTAAGAGTCTGCTGGAATCACAACTTGTCAACGGCCTTGTTATAGACAAGGAGGTCGTTCATCCGGGCATGCCCAAGCTTGTGGAGAAGGCGAAAATAGCACTGATCGACTGTGCCCTAGAGGTAGAGAAGACCGAAATAAGCGCTGAAATACGAATACACGACCCAACTCAAATGAAAGCGTTTCTAGACCAAGAAAACAAAATGCTGCAAGACATGGTAGACAAGGTCAAAGCTTCAGGAGCAAACGTCGTCTTCTGCCAGAAAGGTATAGACGACATGGCACAGCACTTCTTGGCAAAAGATGGAATACTAGCAGCAAGAAGAGTGAAACAGTCTGACATGGAGAAACTTGCAAGGGCAACAGGTGCCAGAATTGTTACAGCCCTCACTGATCTCAGAGCACAAGACTTGGGTATCGCAGGTATCGTGGAGGAGCGCAAATTGGGCGAAGACAAAATGGTCTTCGTAGAGAAATGCAAAGACCCCCGCTCAGTCGCAATAATCATCCGCGCTGGCCTAGAGAGAATGGTTGACGAAGCGGAAAGAGCAATGACCGACGCTTTGTCAGTTGTCTCAGACGTGGTGGAAACAAATAAAGTGGTCGCAGGCGGCGGTGCCGTAGAAGTTGAAGTCGCAAGGGAACTTCGAGACTACGCCACAAACGTCGGAGGAAGAGAACAGCTTGCCATCGAAGCTTTCGCAGACGCAATCGAGGTAATACCAAAAACCTTAGCTGAGAACGCTGGCTTAGAGCCAATAGACATACTTGTGGGATTGAGAGCTGCTCACGAAAAGGCCGAGGGAAAATACAAGGGCGTAAACGTCTTCACAGGAAAGATTGAGAACATGCGAGAGAAAGGCGTCATCGAACCAGTCGTAGTCAAGGAACAAGCGGTAAAATCAGCGACAGAATCTGCAGCGATGATACTTCGCATAGACGACGTGATTGCATCAACAAAGCCGAAGGGCACAGGAAAAACACCCAGTCCACCAGAAGGCGAAGACTAGGGGCAATCTCCACACTTTCTCTTTTTGACTCTATTTCTGCATGAAGCTTTCATTGTGGACTAAACATGAACAACTGCGGCTGACGGAATAGGCTTCAGTGCGATTTCTGCCAGCGCATTCTCAACGTCTGATCCTTCGTAAGAGTTGGCCCTGTGCGCATATGGGAACGCATAGACTGTTATAAAAATCCGAGTCGAGATACTGCAGTAGATACAAGAGCACTAAAGCAGGAGATCCTATGGATCGGGAAAAAGAGATAATCTCGTATCTAGAGGAATATGGAAACACAAGGGAAGAAGACCTTGTTGACTATCTGGTTCACAACTATAACTGCTCATCAGGCAAGGCAAAGAAAATCCTTCACCGCATGGTCAAAAATGGTCAGATCTATCGGCTTGTTCATGACAAACTGGACCTTCCCAAAGTCTACATTACACTCGAAGTGCAAATCCTCCAAGAAATACTGAACGATACGGCCGAAGCTAAGACTTCTGGTTCGTCTAGATCAGAAGCACAGAAGATTTTGGAAGAAGCAGTGGTGATCGCTAAGAAAAGGATGCAAGATAAACCTGCTACATCAGAAAACACTGATTCCTAAAGCGCACATTGGGGAAGGTTCCGCTAGTTCTTTGAGAGATGCGCCCAAGATAGCACCTCATAAGGCATTCAGGATTCCACGGTCTTTCAAGTTGGGAACGTAATCATATTTGGATTATATTGTGAGTTAGGGGGTAGGCTGTGGGGGAATAAGGTTGACACGCGAAACATAACGTGTCCATCGAGTGTGCTGTCTCGTCTTGATAGTATATGTGGTTTTTTTGCTTTGTGCAATGTACTCTAAAAGTGCAAACAGCATTGAGCCTCACAGAAACAGAGTGGATACGCAACAGCTGCAGGGTAACATGACTGCTGATCAGGCGACAAGTTTGACCGAACGGTTCACTCAAGGCTCATCTTTTTTTGAAGTGTCTGCTCCTGCTGGTATTGTAAGGCTTGAGAATCGTCGTGCTGAGGTAAGGCAGTCTTGTGAATCTTGATTGAGCGCTGAGACTCCGTTTTACTTGGATTTTTTCATGAATCTTTCCATTTCATCAAACGCTTGTTCGAGCGTCTCAACCGGCGGCAGTACTACTCCTCTAACATGACCTGCGCCGTAGACTGGGTCAAACCCGGAACCATGAACAAAGAGCACGCCAGTTTCCCTCAAGAGGTCTAACACGAAATCCATGTCTGTCTTCCACTTCTGGCCTATGTTGTGAACCTTGGGGAAAACGTAGAAAGCTGCTTCTGGCTTAGCGCAACTTACGCCTTCCATTTCATTCAGTCTGTGCCATGCGTACGTGCTTCTTTCATGAAGTTTCTTAACAGTTTCCTTGATATGGTCTTGTGGTCCCTCCAACGCTGCCACGCCTGCCTTCTGAACGGGCGTGTTTGCACACAGTCTTATCCTTGCCTCTTTCTCTATGCACTGCTTCACATTCTGAAGCGGGCCATCGTTGTCATGGAAGTATACGTAACCGAGCCTCCATCCTGTCATCAGGTATGCTTTTGAAAAGCCATTCAGTCCTATGACGGGGACATCTTTGGTCAGGGAAGCTGTGCTGGTGAACTTCTTCTCGAAGACGATCTGGTCATAGATTTCGTCTGATATGACTGGCAAGTCGTACTCTCCTGCTAGCTCAACGATTTGCCTTACCACCTTTTCCTCGTAGAGTGCGCCGCAAGGATTGTTAGGGTTGATGACTACGATTCCACGCGTTTTCTCTGAAATCTTTTTTCTGAGGTCATCTATGTTCGGCTGCCAGCCGTTCTCCTCGACGGTTTGGTAGGTGATAGGCTTTCCTCCGAAGAACTTGGCATAGGAAATGTAAGGAGGATATGTTGGTCCAGGAAGAAGTATTTCGTCTCCTGCATCTATGAGAGCTGCCATGACCATCTGAATGCCCTCGGAGATTCCTGAAGTGACAATGATGTCGTCAGCGGACATTTCGACATTGTTCAGTCTTTTCTCTTTGCGGCTGATTGCTTCTCTGAGTTCTGGTAATCCTTCAGACGGAGAATAGAGGTTGGCATGCTCTTCAACAGCCCTCATCAGGGCTTGCTTGACGTGCTGAGGCGTGTCGAAGTCGAAGGCGTTTGGGTCTCCAATGTTCAGGTAGTAAATCTTCTTTCCGGTTTTTGCGACCTGCTTCGCGTATGGGATAACATCGCGGATCGCGTATTCTATCGTGCGGACTCTGTCAGTGACTTTGACGTCTGTCAAATCGTCCACCTTCAAGAGCCTAGCGTCTGTTCAGAAATGAAATAAGGATTGTGGAGGGGTTACTCGACTTTCAATGTTGTAGAAACTTGGAATCCGTTGGATGCCTTCACAAAGATGGTTACGTCTTTGCCGACATAGGGGCCCCAGTCCCATGGGCATGTGAATGTTGCTTCTTCAGCGGGGGCAATCGTGTACCCTTGTGTGCTTATTCTGGGAACTGCAATTGTTCCATCAAGCACAAATGTGGAGTTGTCCACGCTGACCGAAATCTGAACTATGGTCGCATTCATTTTGGAGTATTGACTGTTGTACACGGTGATGTTGAGGTACGGGTTGCCTGTTGAGAAGTTTGAATATGAAGCGTTAACCACGCCGAAGTATGGAAGTTGCACCGTCTGCCAAATTGACGTCTGTTCTGCGCCGTAAGTGGCACGCACAGTAATGTTGATGCTGCTGCCTAGAAAGGCTGTCCAGTTGTACATGCACTGTGTTGTGCTCTGGTTTCTTGGAGTGACAATTGTCGGTGTCATGATCGTGCTGTTCTGGTTGAAATCTACTTCTGTTATGTTGATCTCTTGAACTGACACAGGCATGTTCGTCACGTTCAAACTGAAATGTTCGAGGTCGCTCACGTCAAACCTGATGTCTCCAATGTTCCAGACGACCGAAGGAGGCGTTGTCGTTGTCTTGTTCTGGACGCTGAAGCCTTCTCTTGTGAAGACTTGCACAGTGATTGACTCACTGCGGAAGGCGTTCCAGTCCCAGAAGCACCTGATAAGCTTGGACTCGTTTGGGGGAAGCTTTATTGGGAGAGCATACAGAATTGGGTCCGTCTGGGGCATGATCGTTGTCCCGTTTGACAGTGTTATGTTCAGCTTGCTTATCGTTATTTCAGATGTCGATTCAGGCGCGCTTCTAACTGTGACATTGAGGTATGATGAGTCATTGTAGTCAAACTTGATTTCGTCCACATAGGCAAAAGCGCCCAAGAAGTTTGGCGTTACATATGTCTGTTCGAACCCTTCAGCCGTTTTCACGAGGATAGTTGCGTTTGTGCCTGTCAGGGTTTCCCAGTTCCATTCAATCTGGAAGGGTTGAGATTGACCTGCGGAGAGATTGAATGGAAGAGCAGGAGTAACGTTAGCGGGCAAGGGACCGACCAGTATCTCTGAGATTGACAAGTTCATGGTTGACGAAGGCCAGTTCTGCATTGTCAAGTTGAAGTGGTTAACGTTCTCGGAAGCGTTGAAGCTCGAGATTACCAGTTTGGCTTCTGGTGGCGTGTACTCTTTGCTTAGGATTGAAGTGCTGCCAGCAACTGGCTCGACTCTCACGGTTTTTCCCGCGAAGCTGCTCCAATTCTTCAGACATTTGAAAGTCTGTCTAGTGCCTATCGTCATGTTAAAAGGAACTGCAGGGTCTGCGTCTGGGACGTCATACGTCTCATTTGTTCCTTCATCGACCACTTTGAAGGATGTCAAATTCAGATCCGAAGCCGAGTTTGAAGGGTTGATGACTGTCACGTTGAAATATGTAAAGTTGCTGGATGGAAAAACGACGTCCTCAACGACAAGTGAAGTCATATTTTGCGGCATGTTCCAGAAACTTGCCATGACCCACATGTATGATAAGAGCGCTCCGATTATCAAAGAAGCTAGTATGAGTAGAGCCATCCACAAATTCGAAATTGTTAAGTTCGATTTTCTAGGACGCAATTTTTTCCACCTTTTTATCGATTGGTGTAAATCATATTTATTGTGGTAATTAAGCGTTCTCTTATGATGCGGGCTGTATGACAGCCTGAGAAAGTTTAAATCTTGTATGGTTCAATAGCTGCGTTCCGGTTCAGAGGTGCTTTAACATGGCAGACCATGATGCGGTCATAGTTGGCGCGGGGATTCTGGGGTTGTCAACAGCTTATCACATCAAAAGCAGAGACCCTAAGCTAGATGTCCTCGTCATAGACAAGCTAGGTGCTGCTGGTCAAGGGAGCACGGCAAAGAGTGCGGCTGCATTTCGTTGCCTCTTTGCATCTCGCACAAACTTCGCATTGGCTGACTCTTCCGCCGAATTCTACAGGCACGTACAAGACGAGCTTCACGTGAACCTGAAATTGAGATGGGCCGGCTACCTATGGTTTTTCGACGAGGATGGCTATCGCAGAATGGCTCCTGTTTTGAAAGACCTCGCTCGTAAAGGGTTCAAGTACAAGGAATACGATGAGAACGAGCTTGCCATGAAGCTTGACATGAAGACAACGTTTGCAGAAGACCCAGAAGCAAAGATGATGGGGTTAGGAGACGTACGTAAAGGAATTCTGATTCCGAAAGCCGGCTTAATTGATGTTGACTCTCTCGTCAAATTTTATGAGTCGGAGTTCCTGCGGCTCGGTGGACACGTCCAGTACAACACTGAAGTGAAGGAAGTGGTCGTCGAACCGCGTCAGCCTCTTGGGATGCCAGGCGAACCCTACTTCTGGCAAGATTCAACTGTTACAGGCGTCAAAACCAGTAAGGGCTTGGTGAAAGCCAAGAAAACCATAATTGCCACTGGAGCATGGGTTTCTCAGCTTCTGGACCCTGTAGGGATCGAATCCTTTGTTAAGGCCAAGAAGAGGCAGGTTTTCTCAGTTAAAGCGAAAACAGAAGCGCTGAAAAAACTCCTGTTTTCACGAGAATTCACAGATGCAGGATGCCTGCCCTTCACGATTCTTCCAAAACCATCTGCTTACATAAGACCCGCACCTGAAGAGGACGCGTTGTGGCTGGCTTATGCCGACGAGTTTCCGAGAGCGTTCAAAATTGAGGATGATCCTCAGCCTGAAGAAAACTACTATACATACGGTCTGTACCAGGTTATGTCCAAATATTTCCCGCAGTTCACGGGTTGCCAGCCATTTTCAGCTTTTGCGGGGTTGTATGAAATCAACAGCATAGACGGGCAACCGCTGATTTTTGAAGAAAACGGGCTTATGGTCGTTGGAGGCGCGAGCGGAAGTGGAATACTAAAAGCCGATGCTGTGGGAAGAATTGCGGCGGCCCTTTACAACGGTGAGGAGTATGCTCTTCTCTACGGAGGCAAGGGCTTCAAAGTCAGCGATTTGGGACTGAAGCACAGAAGTGTCGAGCCTGAAAAATTAGTGATTTGACAACAAGTGCATGGGCAGGTTTATATGTTTTTAAAGTCCATATGCCTTGTTATTCTTTTTGTAGGAGCGGTAAGACTATGTTCGGTTGGACGGGCAGATTCCTGCACGTGAACCTGAGTAAGGGTAAAGCCCTTGCCGATGCGTATGATGCGAGCGTTGCGAGGAGTTTTCTTGGAGGTAGAGGGTTTGCTGTCAAGATTTTATGGGACGAGCTGGAACGCGGAACCGATGCTTTGTCACCGGAGAACAAGCTTGTCTTTGCTGCTGGGCCTCTGACTGGTTTTGCCTTGCCAAGCAGTGGTAAGCTTGTTGTGGCTGCGAAGAGTCCGCTTACAGGCGGTTACGGTGACGGAAACATCGGAAGTCTGGCGGCTGTTCAGATGCGCAAAGCCGGGTACGATGCCGTCGCGATAGAAGGCAAGGCCAAGAAGCCTGTTGCGCTACTCATTCAGGACGAGTCCGTCGAGTTTCTTGACGCCGACAACCTGTGGGGTCAAGACTCCTTCAAGACGGAGGAGAAGCTGAACGAAGTCTACAGTACCCGAGCAGGTATCCTCTGCATCGGTCAAGCAGGAGAGAACCTTGTGAAATATGCAAACATAGTTTCGCAGCAGGGCCGTGCTGGCGGCAGACCTGGCATGGGCGCCGTCATGGGGGCCAAGAACTTGAAGGCGTTAGTATTTCTTGGTTCGCATGACCTGCCAGCTGCTTATCCTGAAGAAATGGCCCGGCTGGGTTCAGAAGCATACCGAGAAGTCATGACAAAGCCCAACTATGCTTTCTGGAAACGCCAAGGAACGATGAGTACTATCGAATGGAGTCAGGAAAACAGTGTTCTCCCAACTTTCAATTATCGGGAAGGCGTTTTTGAGAAGGCCGGAAACATTGGGGGCTTCACGATGGAAAAAATGAAAGTGGCGAATCGAGGCTGTCCACAGTGCAACATGACATGCGGCAACATCGTCAAGGATTCCGAACAGAAGGAATCCGAGCTTGACTATGAGAACGTGACGATGCTCGGCGCAAACATTGGGCTGGGAGATCTTGATAAGGTTGCGGCTTTGAATCGTATGGCCGACGAGTTTGGTCTTGACGCAATTTCATTGGGGAACGTCCTAGGTTTTGCGATGGAAGCATCTGAGAAAGGGCTGATTGAGCAGAAAATTCCATGGGGACAATTCGAGGTGGCAAGGGCCTTGATCCACGACATAGCCTACAGAAACGGTGCATTAGGAGACATGCTTGCTGAGGGCGTTCAGGTTGCGTCTGAGAAAATCCGAGGAGGTTCAGAAAGGTGGGCCATGCATGTGAAGGGTCTGGAGATTTCGGCATACGACTGCCACTGCGCACCCGGCATGGCATTAGCATACGCGACGTCTTCGGTCGGCGCACATCACAAGGACGCGTGGGTGATTTCTTGGGAAGTGAAAGCAGGGCGTGAGAGCTACGATGCGGTGAAAGTGGACAAAATCATCGAATTGCAGCGTGTTCGCGGGGGAATCTTCGAATGTTTGACTGTTTGCAGGTTACCATGGGTTGAAGTGGGGTTCGAGCTTGAATGGTACCCGCGACTTCTGCATGCTGCCACAGGCTTGGACATTTCTCTGGAAAACCTGAACACGATTGCCGACAGGGTATTCAACCTCACCCGTGCTTTCTGGATACGCGAGTATGGCAAGAAATGGACGCGTGAAAGGGATGTTCCTCCAACTAGATGGTTTGATGAACCGCTGACCAAGGGCGCATTGAAAATGTCAAAGCTCAGCAGGGCAAAATACGATAAGATGCTGCAGACTTACTACCGAAAAAGAGGCTGGAACGACCGAGGAGTACCGAGGAAGTCAACGCTGAAGAATCTGGGGCTGGAGGATGTAGTAGGCCAGCTTAAGCATTATGTCAGCATGTCTGACTGAAGGCTGAAAATGTGCGCTCCACTTTCTAGTAGGATCTTGCGAAGTAGACGACTTCTTTTGCTTCTCGTCCGCAGCGTACACATCTTGAGAAAGGCTTTTCCTTTTCGGTCGAAATCAGCCTGATCGTTGCACCGGTTTCTTCCTTCGTTTTTGCTTCGCAGTCAGAGTCGCCGCACCACGAAGCTTTGATGAATCCTCCTTTCTCGTTCAAAGACTTTTGAAATTCGTCGTAGGTCTTCACTGTAGATATGCTGTCTTCTAATGACTTCTTTGCTCTGTTGAAAAGGCAGGTTTGAATTTCGTCGAGCATTTTTGCTGTAGTTATGACTATTTCTTCTTCTTTCACAGGGTTTTTGGTATGTGTGTCACGCCTGGCAAACATTACTTGTTTTTGTTTCACGTCTCTGGGACCAATTTCTATCCTTAGCGGAACGCCTTTCAGTTCCCATTCGTTGAACTTCCAGCCTGGGGTGTATTCCGTCCTGTCATCCAAGACTACTTCGATTCCTCTGCCTTGCAGGCTCTGGAAGATTTCTCTAGCTTTGGATGATACTACTTCTGAGGTTGCATCTTTGTAGGGTATCGGCACTATAACAACTTGCACTGGAGCGACTTTCGGCGGCAACACGAGTCCTTTGTCGTCGCCGTGAACCATTACGAGAGCGCCTATCATGCGCGTAGATATTCCCCAAGAAGTCTGCCAAGCGAGGCTTTCTTTTTCTTTTTCGTCGAGGAATTTGATGTCGAACACTCTTGAGAAATGTTGTCCTAGATTGTGTGAGGTTCCCATCTGCAATGCTTTGCCATCAGGCATCATGGCTTCCAATGTCATCGTGTACAACGCTCCTGCGAATTTTTCGCTTTCAGTCTTCTTCCCCACAAGCACCGGAACAGCCAAGTAATCTTCCATTATTTCCCTGTAGAAGCCCAAGATCTCCATGACTTCTTTGTCTGCTTCTTCTCTTGTGGCGTGTACTGAGTGCCCCTCCTGCCATAGAAATTCTCGCGTCCTGAGAAAGAGTTTCGTGGCTTTTGTTTCCCATCTAACGACGCTGCCCCATTGATTCAATTTTATAGGGAGGTCTCTCCAGCTGCGAATCCACTTTGAAAACGCAGCGTACATTATTGTTTCAGAAGTGGGCCTTACTGCGAGCCTTTCTTCAAGTGGAGTGTCTCCGCCGACTGTGACCCAGGCAACTTCTGGGACGAAGCCTTTGAAATGTTCTGCTTCTTTTTTCAGTAAGCTTTCAGGGATGAGCAGTGGAAAGTATACGTTCCTGTGTCCTGTCGACTTTATTCTTTTGTTGAAGATTTCTTGGATTTTTTCCCAGATGGCGTATGAATGTTCACGGAATATCATGCAGCCTTTCACAGGTGCATAGTCTGCTAATCCGCTTCTCAATACAACTTGCGTGTACCATTCTGAGAGGTCTTCAGACTTTTTTGCAGTCACTCCTGTATCTGACATCCTCATCTCTCACCTTGTTTTGCACTGGCTGAATATAATATTACTGCAGGCGATCTCAACAGTGGCAAAGTTCAACCAGAATCTAGCAACGTGGAACACGATCGCCCATTTCAACCACTCCCGATGAGAGTGCAGAAAGCAGCATTTAAACATTATTCTCAGGTGGCTTCCACCCGCGCTTTGCTGTAAATGCGCAAGTGTTTTAACTGTTTCCTGCCCAACTTGAAGTTGATCCTCGGATGGTGTGACTGTTGAAGGCGATTCTTGTTATCGCGGATGGTATGGCTGATAGGCCGCTGAAGGAATTAGAGGGAAGGACTCCGCTGGAGGCGGCTGTCAAGCCCACGATGAATCGAATAGCGGAAAAAGGAATGTGCGGAATCGTTGACCCGATCTCTCCTGGAACACCGCCTGGCAGCGACACGGCTACGCTCGCTTTCCTCGGTTACTCTCCGATGGAGGTTTATTCTGGAAGGGGAGCGTTGGAGGCTGTAGGCTCTGGTGTTGAAGTTTTGCCAGGTGATGTTGCTTTCAGATGCAACTTTGCAAGTGTGGACAAGGACCTTACTGTTCTCGATAGGCGTGCGGGCCGCATCTCAAATGAGGACGCGTCACGGTTAACGCGGAGCCTGCAAAGAATCAAGCTCAAGAAGTCGTTTGACGCTAGCTTCATGTTCAAAAATACCGTTCAGCACAGAGCGACTTTGATTATTCGTGGACCGAAGCTTTCAACCGCGGTCAGCGATTCTGACCCTGAGGAAAACGGGAAAGGAGTCCTAGAAATAAAGCCGCTTGACGGACGCCCAGAATCAGTACACACGGCCGCGATCGTCAGTGAGCTTATGAGCGAGTTCCAGCGAGTTCTTGCTGAGCATCCAGTTAACAAAGAAAGAGCTAGGCGTAAACAGTCTCCAGCAAACTTCGTCCTTTGCAGAGGTGCTGGTACGATTCCCAACATTACGCCGCTTCCAGAACTCTACAACATTGAGTCAGCTTGTATAGCTGCGGTTTCCTTGATCAAAGGAGTCTGCAAGGTCGCAGGCATGGACTTGGTCAACGTCAAGGGCGCTACTGGGACGCCTCAGACCGATTACATGGCTAAAGCAAAAGCAACAGTGCAGGCGCTCAAGACTCATGATTTTGTGCTTTTACACGTCAAGGCAACGGATGTTGCGAGTCATGATGGGAACGCTAGGTTGAAGATGGACATAATCGGGAAGATTGATGGGATGTTGAACTATGTTTTGAAGAACATCGACTTGAGTGCAACGCATCTGGCCCTGACTGCTGACCACACGACCTCATGCGCTACTAGGAATCATGAAGGCGACCCTGTTCCGATTGCGGTCTGTGGTCCTTATGTTCGCCGTGACAGCGTTAGGGAGTACAGTGAAAGAACATGCGCTGAGGGCGGGTTGAACAGAATAAGGGGCATCGACCTTATGCGTATCCTGATGAATTTTCTCGGACGGACCAAGAAGTTCGGTTCCTAGGTCCTAGCGGACAGGCATGAGCCTCCATTCTTTGTAGTCAGTCATAACTCGTACATAGCCCCTTAGCATCGTGTCCAATTCCGCGTCGCCTGTGTCGACTCGAAGCAGGCCACCGTCGATGCTCTTAAGCTTGTTTCTTGTGGCTGCAACGATTATCCGCTGTTTTCCCACACGTCTTATGATTCTCGGACTGATCTGCTGGTTACCCCTGCCCAAAAGGATCCCCTGATGCCCGATGGGCGAAAGCACGATCCACGTGTTCTGCCAGTCCTTCACTTTTTCGAAGATCATTTTCTCGTCTACGTCAAGTGTCACTCCGCCGTTCGCGTAAATATCAACGCCCAACACCGTCTTCCTCACGCCCAGCAGTTCCGCAAGGCGTTCCACCGTTGTTCCTGGACCAAGAATAAGCGTGGCAGTCTTGGGCACTTCTTCTGTTATGAACCGTGCTATTGCTGCTTGATTGTCTTTTTCGTCCTCTGTTTCCATGCTCACTTGTTTGCTGCCTTGAACATGGGCTGGAAGCAGCGGAGCCTTCAGATAACCGTGTAGTTTCACCGAGAAAACGTCATTGCGAACAGCGTTTTCGTCGGCATCCATGACTTCAAACGCTGCTATGGCCGCTCGTTTCTGCGCATACGCCAAGACTACTTCAACAGCGTCTGAAGGGTTCACTGCGAAAATGCCGCTGTACATTTTGACGCCTGATGGGACGCCCAAGACCAACGCTTCATCGTTGCCATTCAGCGCGTCTAGGATGTCTTTTGCTGTGCCATCGCCGCCGACGAAGACTATCAAATCTACTTTGGCTACTGTGAGAAGTTTGACGGCGGTTTTTGTATCGTCAGCTGATGTTTCTCGGGCGACTTTCATAGGGAGTATTTTCGCAGGCCAGCCAGTTTCCTTTGCTTCGTCCTCACCCATTGTTCCCGGACATGTTAGAATCTCTATTGGCGTGTCATCGGTGTTTGCCTGCAGTTTTTTTAGGAATTCTGTAGCTCTTGATGGTGATACGGGTTCAGCGCCACGGGCAAGTGCTTCCTTGAAGACGTTGTCTGTTCCTTTGAGGCCTACTTTTCCTCCCATACCCGCTATGGGGTTGATGATGAAGCCCATCTTCAAGTTTTATCATAAGTGCTGTTCGCGGAACAGTGTATAAACAGTTTCCCTCGAGTGCTACTGACTTTGAGGCCGTCTTAGACTTTGAAGTCTCTGCCCTTTAGATGATCATGTGAAAGCCTGTCAGGTCTCTGGAAATTCTTATATTTGGAAGGTTTGAAGGTTGCCTCCTGAAAGAGGGGTTGTTTGATGTCTGCGAAGAACCTGAGAAAGGTGCTTGTGACTGGTGCCACGGGCCAGATTGGTTCTGAATTGACTGTGGAGTTACGGAAGAAATATGAGGGTGACAATGTTGTCGCTGTGGGGCATAGAAGGAAGCCGAGCGATGCGTTGTTGAATTCAGGGCCGTTTGAGTCCTTGGATGTCGGTGACCGTCAGAGTCTTGAGAAGGTGGTCAAGAAGTATGGCGTCAACACGATCTTTCACTTGGCAGCTGTTCTCTCTGCTACGGGTGAGCAGAATCCGCAGCTTGCCTGGAACTTGAACATGGGAAGTCTCTACAACGTTTTGGAGATTGCGAGGGAGCAGAGGTTGGACAGAGTATTCTGGCCGAGCTCGATCGCGGCGTTCGGTCCAGCAAGCCCGCGTGTGAACACGCCTCAGGAAACGGTTTTGATTCCTAACACTATGTACGGTGTCACGAAAGTTGCGGGGGAGCTTTTGTGCAACTACTATTTTGTCAAGTTCGGCGTGGATGTTAGGGGGCTCCGTTATCCAGGAATCATAAGCAGTGGGGTTCTTCCGGGGGGCGGTACAACTGATTATGCTGTTGCCATGTTCTATGAGGCGATAAAGGCGAAGCATTACGTATGTTTCGTTCGTGAAGACACTGTTCTGCCCATGATGTACATGCCTGACTGTATCAAGGCAACGGTGGATTTGATGGATGCCGAGCCTGCACGTGTGAAGCGTCATGATAGTTACAACCTTGCTGGAATGAGTTTCTCTGCTGGGCAGTTGGCGGCTGAGATCAGGAAGTACATTCCCGAGTTTCGATGCGAGTATAAGCCTGATTTCAGGCAGAAGATTGCTGATTCGTGGCCGATGTCAATAGACGACAGTGTAGCACGCAGAGACTGGGGTTGGAAACCCACCTACGACTTGGCCACTATGACCAAAGACATGATTCAGAAGCTTTCTAAACGTTTCAAGGAAGGAAAGCTGTAAACCCTTTTGAGGGCGAGAAAGAGTTAAGAGAAAGCGTGTTACAATAGACAAAAAAAGAGGTACGGTGAAAATGCGGAATCCCACGTCATTCTTGCGTGAAGAATATCAGGATTTGGTGAAGAGTGAGCTCGACTGGAAACTGCGAATTCTGCAGGGGCCGAGCACTCCATGGTGCAACGTCGATGGAAAAAAGGTTCTGATGTTCTGTTCCAACAACTATCTGGGTCTAAGCAATCATCCTCGATTGAAAGAAGCTGCGATAAAAGCTGTCCAGACTCATGGTGCAGGGTCAGGTTCTGTCAGACCAATCGCGGGAACTATGGACATACATGTGGAGCTTGAGAAACGTTTGGCAAGGTTCAAGCATGCGGAGACTTCACTTGTTTATCAATCAGGCTTTGCCGCTAACGCAGGCTTGATTCCCCAGCTCGCCGACAAGGGTGACCTGATAGTCAGTGACGAGCTTAATCACGGCAGCATCATCGACGGTGTGCGGCTGTCGCACAGTGAGCGTGGTGTTTACAAGCATTCTGATACAGAGGATTTGAGCAGAGTGTTGGATGAGGCAGAGAAGCATTCACCTGCTTACAGAAGAATTCTGGTAATTACTGACGGCGTTTTCTCGATGGACGGCGATATTGCGCCTCTCGACAAGGTCGCGAAGATAGCGTCAGAACATGGCGCAATGGTGTATGTAGACGATGCTCATGGAGAAGGCGTGCTCGGAGAAGGCGGAAGAGGCATTGTTTCGCATTTCAAGCTCGGCAGAGATGAGGTTCATGTGGAAATGGGAACCTTTTCAAAGGCTTTCGGAGTTGTCGGCGGCCACATTTCAGGTTCAAAAGACCTGTTTAACTTTGCTTACAACAAGTCGCGAACATGGCTTCTGAGCGGTTCACACCCACCTGCCGTTGCAGCAGCATGCATCGCAGCCATAGACGTACTTGAGAGCGAGCCGCAGCATGTTCGAACACTGTGGGATCACACACGATACTTTAAGAAGGCTATGAAAGACTTGGGCTTCAACATAGGCAACAGCGAGACTCCGATTACGCCCGTGATCGTAGGCGAGAGCGGCGTGGCCAAGAAGCTGAGCGCTAGACTGTTTGAGGAAGGCGTGTTTGCGCTGCCCATAGTGTTTCCGATGGTTGCCCGAGACAAAGCACGAATCAGGACGATCATGAATGCTGCGCTGACAAGAAAAGACTTGGACTTCGCCATCGGCGCGTTCGAAAAGATTGGAAAAGAGCTCCACATAATCTAATCTAAGCTCTTTCTTCCTCGTTTTTGCAGTCGGAAACTAGTGTGTGCTATGGAGGTTCGTGCTGGGAAAGCCAAAGGGTTCTCATCGAATTTTCTCTAGGACTTTGTCCACGTCTTCTAATCCCAGTCTGTTGAGTATTTCCCGTTGTGGTATGCCGTTTCGGTCCCATCCTACGGCTTTGTAGTACCTTTTCTTGTAGTCTTCAACATTTTGTTTGACTGTTGTTTTTCCTTTGTAAGGACCTGAGGGGAGTGGCTCGTAGAATCTTGGCGGGTTGTCGTCGTGTTTTTCAGGCGTCCATTTCAGGTCTGGGCCGCCGAGCAGAAGCATGGCTCTTTGCAGTTGAAGTACCTTAAGCGCTTTTGTTCCTACCCATTCCCTTCTTGTGAGTTTGATGCCTGTGACCGCAGTGTAAAACTCGAACCTCGTGTTGCGGGAGACGCTGAAACCGTTGAAATTGCAGTACACTCCTGAGTCATTGAAAATCTCCATGAGTTCGCTGCCACCCCCGTCAAGGGGCAAGCCAGCTGTGGAAGTGTGGTCTCCGCCCTGCACTGAGCAGGCGTAGCTTATGATTTCTGGGTAATCTTTGCCGCTGCGGATTCCGTGGGCGCCTATACCAATGCCCTTCGACTGAACGGCGTAGGGCAACAGGTTTTTCTTCTTCATTTTTCCAATCTTGACTGCTGCCCTGTAGGTGCCTTCAGCCAGTATGTCGCCTATGCCTTCTCTGTAAGCGATTTTTTTAGCAAGCGCCGCAAAGTTTTCAGTATTGCCCCATTCAAGTTCAAGCCCATCCAAGTCGTTGCAGGTCAAAACTTTTCTTTGGTAGAGTTCAGCTGTGAAACCCATGACGTTTCCCGTTTGTATCCCGCATAAGCCGAGGTCGTCGAGAAGTGACGTTAGAAACACGTTTTCTTCAGGAGTAAATATGCCGAGGTTCGGGCCTAAGTAAGCCTGCATTTCATAGTCTGGGTTGTCGGTTATTGCTCCCTTGTATTTTCCATCTTTGACGCATGAAAGTTTCATGCATGTAGTTGGACAGCCGAAGTCGCCCCAGTACTGTTTCATCCAGACTCGGTTTTCGAATTTGTCAACGCCAAAGCTTTTTTCGTCGTGCCATTCTTCCTGCCAGTTGCGAACCGGTTCGGAGCTTGTTTTTGCGCCTACTTCATAGCCGCTTGAACCTGTTCCCCATCGTCTCCACAGTTCATTTTCGTAAACGTTCGTGCAGACCCTGTTGATCAAGTGCTTCACTTTATTGATGTCTGCTGCCTCTGGCAAGGGTCCAGTGCCCCGGACGACGACGGCTTTGAGGCGTTTTGAACCCATGACTGCTCCGTAGCCTCCGTACCCGGCTGCATGTGCCCATTTTGAGCTGACAATTGCTGTCCGCACCTTGTTTTCTCCGGCTGGTCCCACGTACAGGATTGAGGGTTCTTTCCATTCGCCGAACATGGGATACCGTGTTTTTAGTAGGTTTCGGCATTCCTTGGTGAGTGATGCGACGGTCTGCTTTCCGTCTTTGCTCCAGACTTGTTCTGCATCTCTAAGTTCGATGTCTGAGTCTTTGATGAACAGGTAGACTGGCTTGTCAGACTGGCCCGTCACGATTATGCCGTCGTAACCTGCACATCTTAGTTCGACCCCGAATTCGCCGGACAGTGTGGAGCCTACCGTGCCGTTGCTCTGCGGACTCTTGCCTGAAACGCAGGTTCTTCCGCCTGGAAAATACCCTGTGAGCGGCCCTGTCAAGAATAGAAGCAGGTTTTCCGGTCCGAGCGGATCCACTCTCTCCCATTTATGGCCAAGTCTGTCCCACAGGATTTTGGCGGCCAGGCCTCTGCCGCCTACGTAGTCTCTGAGGACATCGTCACCGAACTCCGTTTCTCGTATCTTGCCGTTTGACAGGTTGACTTCAAGGTATTTGCCTGCATATCCATGTATCATAGGTATTCCTCGCCGATTTCTCCGTAGATTTTGGTTGAAAGGTCGCGTGTTATTTCGTCTGGTTTCCTTGCGTAGAGCTTGTAGGCCATTTCTCTTCTGGGGACTGTTTTTAGGACGTTCCAGTTTCCTTCTCGACAGACTTTTACGCATTGAGGGTTGCCGTTGCACAGGTCACAGATTACTATGTGTTTTTCTTTCGGGTGCATGTGGGGTATTCTGCCTGGGCAGGCGTCGATGCATTTGCCGCAGGCGATGCAAGCTTTGTTGTCGACGAGGACGGCGCTGGTTTCCTTGCTTACTGAAAGGGCATTTACTGGGCATGAGCTGACGCAGGGGTAGTCCTCGCATTGGACGCAGAAATGCGGGAACTCAAGGCCTGGGACAAGCATGAAAACCGTTATTCTTGATGCTGTAGGCCAGATGCGGTTTTCATGGTACAATGAGCAGGCTATTTCACACTTTCTGCATCCACTGCACTTTGAAAGTTCTCGGGCTATCCAGATCGGTTCCTTTTTCCGTTTCAAGAGGCTAACCTCTCAGAAGTATTGTGGCTTTTTTGTAAGGTTCTTGTTTGATTTAAACGTGATGGGTGGTGATGGCAACCTCTTTAAGTCCAGCGTTTCAGAGTACACTGACGGAGAAAAGGCTTGCTGTGGAATTTCAGGACATAGTCAACTGGATGCTTAATCTTTCAACCCAGTATGGGTACTTGGGCATCTTCCTGATCAGTTTAGTCGGTGCTATGTCAGTCTTTGTTCCAATTCCTGTTACGGTTGTGACTTTCACTTTGGGCGGACTGAGGTCTGGCGACGGATGGTCTTTTGAGCCCGTGTTTATTGCTGCTACCGCTGGCCTAGGCTCTGCGGTGGGAGAGTTTTCAGCATACTTGGTTGGACTCGGAGGAAGGAAGGCAATAGGTGGGAGGTACAAGAAGAAGATGGATGTTCTTGCGAGGGTTCTTAAGAAGTGGGGTATGCTTGCCGTGTTCATTTTTTCTCTCACGCCTTTGCCTGATGACTTGGTATTCATCCCGTTAGGCGTAATGCGCTACAGTGTTTCCAAAATCTTTGTTGCTGCATTGCTGGGAAAATTCCTGATGAACCTGATTGTAGCTTATGCCGGACGCTTTTCACTGCAGGCCATAAGCGGGATCTTCGGCGTGGAGAGCACTCTAGCTTCCGTGCTGATTGGCACTGTTATCGCAGTTGTTTTGCTCGTTGTTGTTCTCATCATAATGCTTAAAGTGGACTGGGAGAATTATCTGGAGAAGTATTCGGTTTCGGAAGAGGAGAGTGCGAAGGCTGAAGGTAATAGCTGACCTGCATCTGCACAGTCGCTACAGTAGGGCAACGAGTGAAAGCATGGGCATCAGGGAGATAGCTAGGTATGCGAAGGTCAAAGGGCTCAACCTTGTGGGGACCGGGGACTTCACGCATCCCAAGTGGCTCCAGGAGCTGAATGAGGCTCTTGTCAAAGTTGCTGATTCTGGGTTTTACGAGGTTGTGAAAGATAAGGTTTCGCCCCTGCGTTTTGCCGTGACAACCGAAGTGTGCACAATGTGGACAGTGCAAGGTCAGATCAAGAAGGTACATCACGTTATCGTTACGCCAAGCTTGGAGACTGCAGTTCAGGTCAATGACAGGTTGGTCAAGTATGGGAGTTTAGCGTCCGATGGGCGGCCGACCTTGAACATCAGCGCTGCGCACCTTGTTGAGGAAATAATGGAAGTTTCCGATTGGAACATGATATTTCCAGCTCACGCTTGGACACCTTGGTTCAGCATTTTCGGTGCCTTCAGCGGGTTTAACAGCGTTGAAGAATGCTACGAGGACATGACGCGGCATATTCATGCTCTGGAGACGGGTCTTTCGTCTGACCCCCCTATGAACTGGCGTTTGAGCAAGCTTGACAAGTTTACGTTGCTTTCGAATAGTGACAGCCACAGTTATTGGCCTTGGAGAATGGGTAGAGAAGCCAATGTGTTCGAGCTGGAAAGATTCGACTATCGAGAATTGGTTGAGGCTATTCGTCTGAAGGACACGCGTCGGTTCAAGTATACTATAGAGACAGACCCTGCTTACGGCAAGTACCATTGGACCGGGCACAGAGCCTGCAATGTATCGTTCTCGCCGAAGGAAGCCTTAGGGTTCGCCAACATTTGTCCAGTCTGTAGAAGAAAACTTACTAAGGGTGTTGAGCAGCGGGTGGAGGAGCTGTCTGACCGTCCAGCGGACTTTAAGCCTGAGAACGCCGTGGGGTTTATGCGGCTCCTTCCGCTCCATGAGATTATCGCAACTGTCCTAGGGGTTGATTCTCCAGCTACACAGAAGGTCTGGGGAATCTACACTCCACTCATTGAAAGGTTCGGCGATGAATACACTGTTCTTATTGATGCCTCTAAGAAGGCATTGGCTTCTGTCGCAGGCGAAGCCGTTGCAGACGCGATCGTAAGAGTCAGAGAGGGACATGCAAGGGTTGTGCCTGGATATGATGGAGTTTACGGCAAGCTTATCCTTTCTGAAGAGGCTGCGGAGGCTGAGAAGACTCGGTCTAGAAGAGTCCAACAGTTGAACCTTGCAGACTTCACCTGACGGGCTTCTTGCCGTGCTTTTTGTGTAGATGTGTAGACCAAGTCTACAAGTAGTCTTATTAAGTCGTAAGAGGCACGATGTATTGGGGGCCGGGAAATGGAAACTCTACTCGACAAAAACAGGTATGACACGCAGGTTTCAAACGTCATTGACAGTGTCCTGAGACAGGTGTTCGGAGAAGAAGCCACTCTTCTCATTTACCGACACCTAGAACACCACTATTCGCTTAAACGCGAGGAAATAGGCCAGAAAATCGAGTTGTTCGCTCAGGGCCTTGAGGATTTCCTCAGAAGCGGAGCCATAGTCGTCGAACGTAAGATTCTTGAGGACATTTCCCAAAGTTCAGGCTTAATCAAACGATGGGAGCTCGAAAATATTGGTGACGGATGCGACTTCGTTAGTCAGATGAAGACGCTTCTGCAAAAGACGTAGAGTATCCGTTTCCCAAGTTTTTTCTCATTCCCGCTTTTTCTGTTTCTGGATTCGTGATAGTTTTATAAGCTTAGTGGGGTTTAGCCCTTCCAGAGGCTAGATGCTTGAAGGGACTTTATTGCGAGAGATCCTTGACAAAATAGTCGACGTAGCCTCGCAAAGGTTTGGTGCTGAGTATGCTGAAGTTCGCGCTCAAGAACTGCGAAGAACTTCGGTTACGCTCAAAGAAGGCCGTGTTGAAGCTGCCAAACAGGGGATTGAGAAGGGTGCGGCTTTGCGGGTGCTGGTCAAGGGAGCTTGGGGTTTTGCGTCTGTAGGGTCTTTTGATGTTGAAGTGTTGACAGAGGCGGTTTCGGACGCATGCAAGATGGCCCGCGGTGCGGTGCCGAAGCTTAAGAAGCCAATAAGGCTGACGCCTACCAAAGCTATTGAGGACACTGTCGTTCTTGAGCCAAAAAAGGACCCGTCGGAAATAGCAGTCGAGGAAAAGATCAGTCTGGCACTGAATGTGAATGATGTGGCTTTTGCTTCAGACAGAAGGGTGAAGAGTTGCACAGTGGATTATTTGGATTTGACAGGAGAAACGCGCTTCGTCAACACTGATGGAACTTCCATCACGCAGGACAAGTTGTACGTGTGGCTGGGAGTAGGTGTCACGGCAAAAGAGCAGGGCGTTTTCACCTACAGCAGAGAAGCGGTCGGTTCAACCCTTGGCTACGAAGTCTTCGATCTTGAAACTCCTCAGAAGATAGGCGAAATGGTGGCGAAACGTGCAGTCGGCCAGCTGGAAGCGAAGCCTCCGAAAGGAGGAACTTTCCCAGTGATCCTTGCGCCGAACGTGATTGGCACACTCGTACACGAGGCTTTTGGGCATCTCGCCGAGGCAGACATTACTCTGTCGGGTTCGATTATTTCTGACAAGCTAGGGAAAAAGGTTGCATCAGATGCTGTCACCTTCTACGATGATGGAACAATTAAAGGCGCTTTTGGCTCTTTCAGGTATGATGATGAGGGCGTGCCAGTGCAGAAGACTCTTCTTGTCAAGGACGGAGTTATCGTGGGTTTGATGCATAGTCGTGAGACGGCGCATCAATTTGATGCAGAACCCACTGGCAACGCTAGGGCTGAAGATTTCAGGGTCGAACCAATTATCCGTATGCGCAACACGTACATTCAACCGCGAGACTGCTCTTTTGATGAGCTGGTCGAGGGCGTAAGATTCGGCTACTACCTCAAGAGCTTCAGAGGCGGACAAGCAAACTTGGACGGCACATTTCAAGTAGGAATCCAAGAGGCTTACGAGATAATTGAGGGAGAAGTAGGTGAACCCGTGCGTGATGTCTCGATAAGCGGGAACACGCTTGAAACATTGCTCAATGTGGACGCTGTGGGAAAGGAGTTTGAACTGTGGCCTGGAATATGCGGCAAAGGTCAGTCGGCATTTGTGAGTGACGGTGGTGCGCACACAAGAGTAAAGGAGGTTCTCGTCGGTGGTAGCGCTTGAAGAGCAACATATGCTGAGCTTAGCCGAGAAAGCTGTCGAGTTCGCGCTCAGGATAGGAGCTGACGAGGCTGAAGCCTTTCTGAATCAGAGTTTAACCAGCAGCGTTACAATTGAAATTGGACAAATCTCAAAAACCGCTCGCATCATAGATAGAGGCTTGGGAGTACGAGCCATAGTGAAGAAGGCGATAGGGTTCTCATATACTAACGTGCTGGAAGACGCTGCAATCGAGGAAACGGTCAAGGGAGCACTTAGTTTTGCTAAGGCAAGCAAACCTGATAAGGACTGGAACGGTCTTCCAACTAGGAAAACGCCTGCCTCCGTAAGAGGCACCTATGACCGCAGAATCGTAGATCTGCACTCTGAGGATTTGGTAAAGGTTGCCTCACTAATGTTGGACGCTGCCAAAAACACTGACAAACGTGCCTTTCCTATTGAAGGCGGAGCAGGAACCGGCTGCCTGTCAGCGGCAATCGCAAACTCGAACGGTGTTACGGCAACTGATGAGGGAACAGTGGTTGAGTGCAGCTTGGCCACGATCGGTAGAGAAGGCGGAGAGGTGACACCCGAGTGTGTCGAGTTCAATTTTGAGAGGGAATATGCTGTGGACCCGGAATGGGTCGGGCGAGAAGCTGCGAGACTTGCTGCCTCAGCGCTGAAGGCAAAACGAATAGATACGGGAACCATGGCCGTGATCTTCACTCAATTTGCGTTGCAGCAGCTACTCCATTACACTCTGATGAGAGCAGTCAGCGCAGATTATGTGCAGAGAAATCAGTCAGCGCTGAAGAATCGGATAGGCGAAAAAATCGGCTCCGAATGCATTACAGTCTATGACAATGGGCTGCTGGAAGGTGGGATTCGCACTGGAAAATTTGATGGCGAAGGTGTTCCTCAGCAGAACACCGTACTCATAGAGAAAGGGGTCTTACGCGGGTTTGTATACGACAACTACACGGCAGGCAAAGAGGGAAAAGAGAGCACTGGGAACGGTTCAAGAGCTGGATATTTGTCAACGCCGAGTGTGGACGCAACGAACTTCCACTTTCTCAATGGTAGAAAATCTGCTGAGGAGCTTGTTGGCGGTCTGGACCGTGGACTCTTAGTCTATTCCGTGCAGGGTGCGCATACAAGCAACCCCGTGACCTGTGACTTTTCTGTGGTGGCTGCGCCGGCTTGGCTAGTAAAGGATGGCGAGGTTGCCCATGCAACCAGAGCGGTGATGTTGGTTGGAAACATCTTTGAAATCCTAAAGAACGCTTCCGAAGTTGCAGATAATACCAGAAAGGTTGGTCAGCTGGTGGCACCATGGGTAGCTGTAGAAAACGTTAAAGTCATAGGAAAATAAATAACTCAGACCTCAGTTAAACGGTTCCAGAAGGCGAAATGCTTGAGCGAAACCAAACGTGGACGCAGACTGCTAAAGTTCAACACGCTGCGCCGAATAGTGCAGTTACTGTCTTTCATATTCTTCAGCGCAATAGTATTTAACCTCGGTACTTTGGCACTAGTGTTCCCCGTACTGTGGACATGGAAGTTGAGACCGAACACGGTCGGCGACGCTTTTACAGCCATACAATTAATGTTCAGCGGTTGGAGCGCCAGCGTTGTCTTTCCATGGGTGGCAGTAGCTTCATTCCTGATCGTAGGTGTGCTGATTGGCAAGTCAATGTGCGGTTGGGTCTGTCCTTTCGGCTTCGTTCAAGACCTGCTCGGTCATGTGAAGCGCAAACAGACTGATGTTTCGTTAAGAACCCATTCCAGTATGGTGTACGTGAAATACGCCATTCTGGCAATAACGCTGTTGATCAGCGTGACTTTTGCGGCTTCCAAGCTTACAGGCGTGAGCGATACCTACGAGAAGGGTCTAGGCATATTCGCTGAAGCTCCTTTCACCGTGCTGAGTCCTTCTGAAACTTTGTTCGGTGCAATACCGCAGATGATGTATGATTTCCGTTTCGCAGTTTTCCAGAAGCCACTCCAGGACGCCCTGTTAGGGTTCACAGCGTTGCCTCCGCTTTTCTGGGTTCAGTTTGCCATCCTTGTCGGCGTGCTGGTCTTCGCTGTTTATGTGCCGCGCGCTTGGTGCAGGTACTTCTGTCCACTTGGGGCTATCATGGCAATTATGAACAGGTTCAGCTTCATAGGACTGCGAAGAGAACCTTCTAGGTGTGAAAAAGTCGGATGCGGCAAGTGTGTGCAAGCATGTCCCACACGCGTGCCCATACTGGATCTGCCCTGGGAAAAATTCAGCCATCCCGAGTGCATCTACTGCATGAAATGCGTGGACGCTTGTGAGCACAAGGCCCTCAAGCTGACTTACCCCTGATATCCTGTCGAGCTTACTGCGTTTTCTTGGCCCAGAAGCTCTTTGAATATTCTGCGAGGATGCTCTCATACAGGGTTTTCGTCTGCTGGGCGCTCTTGTCCCAATTGTACTTTTCTTGGATCTTGCGGTACGCGTTTGTTCGTAGTGCATTGGCGTACGTTTCATCTGTGAAAACCCTGTTTATGCCCCAAGCAAGCGAATCCGGGTTGCCTGCGTAGACTTTCACACCATCAACATCATGGTTGACGATTTCGGACAGTCCGCCAGTGTCTGATACCACAACTGGGCTCTTTGCGGCCATGGCTTCAAGGGCTACTATGCCGAAGGGCTCAAAGAGGGAGGGTACGACTGAGACGTCGGCGCATTTCTGGAGTTTCCATAAGGTTTCATCATCGACGAAGCCTGTAAACATTACTTTGTTGGCGATGCCTGTAGCGTTTACGATGGTCGACAGTTGGTCTTTCATGTAGCCGTTTCCAACGATGATGAATTTGGCATTAGCTTTTTCGAGAACTTTCGGCGCGGCGTTGACGAGGACGTGGACGCCTTTCTCGTAGACCAGTCGTCCTACGAAAAGCACGATCTTTTCTTCAGGCAATGCATACTTGCTTCTGAACTGGGCTAGGTTTTCTTTCTCGTTCTTCGTGTATACTTCAGCGTTGACACCGTTGGGGATCATGACGAGCTTGTCTGTGGGTAGTCCGAAGGCCCATTGTACGTGGTGGACCATGTAGTCGCTGCAGCAGATCACCTTCCAAGCTTCGTATGTCAGCCAAGCCTCAGTTTCATGGATCATTCTTTCGTAGTCGAAATGGATGCCGTTTCTGCGGCCGATTTCTGTTGAGTGCATGGTGGCGAAGAAGGGTTTCCTGAAGACGTGTTTGAGTCCGATTCCTGCCGTGGCGACGAGCCAGTCGTGCGCGTGGAAAACGTCGACCTTTCCTCCTAGTTGACGCGTGATCGCGGCGGCTTCTTTCTGCATGT
>Ga0315282_10000600_pt1 | contig 70562 bp, 71 predicted proteins | sample YL17G07_20_MG_FD_203693 | JGI IMG/M metagenome (GOLD analysis project Ga0315282, IMG submission 203693) | Sediment microbial communities from Yellowstone Lake, YNP, Wyoming, USA - YL17G07_20 | ecosystem: Environmental > Aquatic > Freshwater > Lake > Sediment | place: USA: Wyoming | collected... | reverse complement strand
TAGCAGAGCCCGTTTTCGCCAACATTAGGATTAACAAGCGATTAGACCGGTTTACTTTGAGGGGAAAAGTCAAAGTGAATATCCAGTGGCTGATGTACTGCCTCGTCCATAACATCGAAAAGATCCTGAACTATGGGTTGGCATACGCATAAACTTGAAGGCAGAGGGACTCAGAATAGCCAGTGAATGTGAGAATTGGTAGTAGTCTGTAAGATCACAAAAATCTTCGGCCAAAATTTTCTCAAACGCAGATCAAGATAAATCCAAGAGGGCTTTTTCGACAGCTTCGCTATTTATCAGCCCGCTTTGATCCGATAATTATGTTGCCATATGCTGATGATATTTTCATCTGAAACCCTGCCCCAGGGAATTCAGGAATCATCAATTATTTTCAGCAATATTGCTGAAAAGGCTGCGGCATATCGCTTATAATAAGGTATGTCTGAAGCCTTCAAATGCGGTTACATCGCCCTCATCGGCTATCCCAATGTGGGCAAATCCACGTTGTTGAACCGGCTGGTGGGGGTCAAACTGGCCATCACCTCGCCCAAGCCCCAGACCACCCGCTTCCGCCTGTTGGGCATCGTCAACCTGCCGGAAGCGCAACTGCTTTTCCTGGACACCCCCGGCGTCATCGACCCCAAAGGGGCCTTGAACGCATCCCTGGTGCAGGCGGCCCTCACCGCCCTGGCCGAGGCCGACGTGGTGGTCTGGCTGACGGAGCCCCGGGCCCTCGACTTACAAGATACCGTCCTGCTCCCCCATTTGCGGCAGGTGGACCGGCCCCTCATCGTGGCCGTCAACAAGATCGACCGCGTGCCCAAACCCAAGCTCCTGCCCCTCATCCAGGCCTTTCATGAGCTCTTTCCCGCCGCCCCGATTATTCCGCTCAGCGCTCTGCTGGGTGATGGCGTGGCGGAGCTGCTGGCCGAGATTGTCAAGCGGCTGCCGGCGGGACCGCCCTTTTACCCCCCGGACCAGGAGACCGAGGCCACCGAGCGCTTCCTGGCGGGGGAGCTCATCCGGGAGCGGGTCCTGCACCACGCCAAGGAAGAGGTGCCCCACGCCGTGGCCGTGGTGGTGGAAGAGTTCGATGAGAGCCGGCGCCCCGAACTGGTGCGCATCCGGGCGGTGATCTACGTGGAGCGGGACTCCCAGAAGGCCATCATCATCGGCAAGCAGGGCCGCCTGCTCAAAGCCATTGGCGTCGAGGCCCGGAAGGAAATTGAGGCCCTGTTGGATGCCAGAGTCTATCTCGACCTCTGGGTCAAGGTCTGGAAGAATTGGCGCAAGGACCCCCGGGCCCTGCGCACTTTGGGTTACCGGGGATAGTTCAAAGTTCAAAGTTCAAGGTTCAAAGTTCAAGGTTCAAGGTTCAAGGTTCAAAGTTCAAAGTTCAAGGTTCAAGGTTCAAAGTTCAAAGTTCAAGGTTCAAAGTTCAAGGTTCAAGGTTCAAAGTTTTTCACTTACAAGTGGTCCCATGAACTTTGAACCTTGAACTCATTGACAATTTCCCCAAGTATGCTCAGAATAGAAGCAAGTGAGGCAAACTCCATGAGGCGCTCCCCGGCTGTCATCTTCGCAGTTTTCGCCCTGTTGCTGCTGGCACCGCCAAGCGTCCTGGCCTTCAGCTTCGAATGGCCCACCGAAGGCTCCTACGTGCATGAGACCGCGCACCTCCTGTTCGGCGCGGCGATGCTCTTCTTCATCCGGGAAATCTATAAAACCGGCTTGCAGAGATTTCGCGGCTTTCACTGCCTCGTTTGGGCCTGGGGGGTTCTGGCCCTGTGGAACATCGACGCCTTTATCGGCCATTGGACCGAATGGACCCTGCACAACCCGGTGATTATGGGGCAGGGGTTCTCCCGCCAGCTCCTCATGTCAGACCCCCACACCTGGCTGTTCTACGTTACCAAAATCGACCACTTCCTGCTGTTGCCGCCAGCCTTTTACCTCTTCTACCGCGGCCTCAAGGCCCTGGCCCGGGAGCCGCGCTCCGAAGAGTTCGGGGGGCGCTGATGTCCTTATATCTTGCGCCCCTGTGGCTCCTGGAATACGCCGCGGCGGTAAGCGTCGTTATTCTTACCTGCCTGGCCCTGAGACAGAGCCGTATCCTAGTGGCCCGGGACCCGGAAAACGCCCTGTGGCTCTTCGTCAACTGGCTGGCCATCGTCTTCGTGATCTTCGGCTTTAGCCATATCATTTCCCATGGCCTGCAGGATCTCATCACCTACTGGGATAATCCCCAATTGGGCGAGGTGCGCCGGATCTTCAGCGGCTTCGATACCATCATCTACGTCACCGTGGCGGCCATCACCTTTTTCTTCCACCGCATCCAGCGCATGTACCGGCGCATGGAAGCGGACCACCACCACCTGGAGGAGACCAGCCACGAAATTCTGGCCCTGAACCGGGAGATGGAAGCCCTGGTGATGGAGCGCACCATGTCGGAGATGGCCTTGGGCATGGCCCACGGCATCCGCAACCCCCTGCACGTCATCGGCGGCTTCAGCCACCGCCTTTTGAAAAAGACCGACGAATCGGACCCCAGCCGGGCCTGGGCCACGGCCATCGCCGAGGAGGCCAAGCGCATCGAGCACATGGTGGAGCGCTTCGAGACCCTGGCCCAACGCAAGACCTCCTTTTTTGCCCAGGAGGACTTGAACCTCATCGTCCAGGCCACCCTGGACCTGCTGCGGCCGGAACTCAGGGCCAAGAACCTAACCCTGGTGAGCGAATATTCCCCCGAACCTTTGGTGGGCCGCTTCAACAAACATCTGCTGAAGGTGGCCCTGGCTCACTTACTGCGCAACGCCGTGGAAGCCACCTCCCCCCGCGGCACCATCATGGTGCGCACTTCCATGGAGAGGGAATTCGCGGTTTTAGTAATCCAGGACACCGGCCGGGGGATGCCTCAGGAGGTGGTGGACAAGGTCTTTGTGCCCTTTTACACCACCAAGCTGGGGGGTACCGGTTTGGGCATGGTCTTTGTGCGCCAGATCGTGGATGAGCACCGGGGCACCATCTCCCTGGACAGCAAGCTGGGCCGGGGCACCACCGTGACCATCCGCTTGCCCCATCGCTTTACCGAGTCTGCCGAGGTCTCCGAGGAAAAAGGTCCTACCGGGGGACCCGGCCCGGCGCCCCCGGGCACGGAGCGCGTCCAATAAAGGGTTTCAAGGAAAGAATCACCCCCCTTTTCTAAAGGGGGGCAGGGGGGATTAGTAAGCGCTTGATAATCCCCCTAAATCCCCCTTTAGAAAAGGGGGACTTAAACCCGCCATTCCCAACCTTTGCCTGGTTGAGAACCAAGTTACCGCCTCAGAGAGTTTTGAAATAGGCACCAGGCATTTACACCCAAACTTCTGGCCTCTCCACGAGTCAACCCCCAGGCTTGGCCGTTTAATCCCCAGACTTTCCCGGATTAACCCCAAAAATTTGTGGCATGAAAAATGCTTTTTCAAGGATTAATTCGGTTGGCGATCTCGCCTTGGCGGCGCCGGCTAAGGCCTGCGGCTGCCGAAACAACCATCTAAAGGCAAATCGGTCTAACGGGGCAAAGAAAGGCAGGCGGGGTCATGAGAAAATTGCTGTTTCTTCTGGTAGCCTTCATCATTGTTACTGGGGATATGAAGGCGCATGCCTGGGTTTTCGTGCCCGATAACGGCGATACGGGTTGGCAAACCTATGTCTATCAAACCGGACCGGCCGGGTTTACCGGCACGGCGGGATTCGTCGTGAGCAACGTCATTGACGACTCGGCCTACTCGGAGCTGCTGCTGGACAACCTGAGCCATGGTGGCGGCTCAGCAAACCGCGATTTTGAATTGGGAGATTACTCCGGCTACACCCTCTGGGGGGACAGTTGCGCCGAAGTGACCGGCTCGGTCATGGCGTACAGCGGTACCATCTATACCGCCGTCCAGGGTGAATACTTCTCCCATCAGCTCGGCCTGGGCACCGGGGTCAGCACCGCGGCCTTTCAAAATGCCCGCCGCCAGGTGGGCACCACCGGCTGCATCCTGGAAACCTCCATCTCCCTGCCTCCAAAGAGCAGATTCACTTTTAATTGGACCTTCCTGGCCGGGGATCAGAGCCCCTGGAATGACTTTGCCCTCTTCTATCTGAAGGATACTGACGGCAAAGTCGTTTTTTCCGAAGGCCTGGCCCAGATAGGCGCAACGCCAGCCTCGGCGCCGGTGTCGGCTGCCATCCTCTTGCTGCTGGAGGCGGGATTCTAGTCCTGCCGGGGGGGCGGCCTCAGGCTCGTCAATCGGCCTCAGATCGACAGCTTCTGATGGGTTCCGGGGGCTGGACGGCGCCAGCCGGATGACGACGGTGGGGGGGAGTCGAAGGCACTTTGACTCTAATGTTTGGCCGGGGTGGTCAGGGGGTGAATTGGGAGACGATTTAACCGCAGGTCAGGCTAACAGGAGTCCTCCCCGGACTGCCCCTCGCCGCTGGCCATGGCCTCTTCCACCAACTGGTCCACATCGTCGGCGGTGTCCTCCCCCATCTCCTGGGTCATTTTTTTGAGCATCTTAGCCATGCTCTTGGGGTCGTTTTCATCCACCCCACCCCAGGCTCCGGGGTCAGCCAGCCGCTCCAGGCGGGTTTCCTCCGACAGGCGCACATGCACCCGGGACAGAACCCGGGTCAGGGAGTGCCCGCCGCACCCGGGGCAGACGGGAGTGAAAGGCTCTTTGAGGTTCATGATCAAAAAACCTGAGACTCGGCGGCATTCCTGGCACTGATATTCATAAATGGGCATACGCCGGTCTCCCTGATGCGGTTAGCTAGGAAATTGCCCCACTCCCGCAAGCTGCCGGGGGGCAATGCCGAGCTCAGTCGCGTATCTTGACCCGCATCTTTTCCAGGCGGGTCACCTGCTGCCGCACCTCGGCATAGCGCCCGTCGGCCGGCGACAAGTTCTTTAAGGCCTTCTGAAAATGGAACAGGGCCGTGGGCAGGGCCTTGGTCCTGAGGCTGTGAAATCCCAAATAATAGTGGGCCAGGCCCAACTGCCCCTTCTCGCCGTAAAGGATGCCCAGGTTGTAATAGACTTCGCTGAAAGTGGGATTCAGCTGGTGAACCTTCTCGAACAGGGGCAATGCCTGATCGGTCTGCTTGCGCTCCTGGTAGACGCGGCCCAGATAATAAAGCACCACATCATCCTGGGGATATCGTTGCGACAGCCGCTGTAAGACCTGTTGGGCCTCGGCGTAACGGTTAAGATGGAAGTAAAAAATAGCTAAGTCCCTATTGATTAAGGGATTATCAGGGGCAATCTGCGCCGCCTGCTGAAAAGCTGCCAGGGCTTCCTCATGCTTATCCAGCTTGGCCAGGGCCAGGGCTTTGCCATAGGGGAAAGCGGCATTTTTCGGGTTACGAATCGCTTCTTGGGTCATGCGCCGTAAGAGTTGATTGGTATTGCCGCAGATGGACTCCAGCTTGATCTGGAAATATTGGAAATCAGGATTGTCTATTTCCGTCGGCAGCTCGCTTTGATGGATGGTCAGTTGATGCGAGAGCTCCACGATGCGATCATCGGTGTAAGGGTGAGTGCGCAGGTAGATAGGCACCTTGCCCCCCTCGAACCACCGCTGTTTGTTCATCTTGCTGAACATGCTCACCATGTCCCGGGGATTATAGCCGGCCTTGAGCATCCACTTGAACCCCATGGCGTCAGCCTCAGCTTCATTGTCCCGGCTGTATTTCAGCATGGCGCTTTCACCGGCGCCCATGGCACCCATGATTAGGGGCTGTGCCAAGGCTCCACCCAAAAATATCGACGCCATGGTGGCGATTAAGGAAGCGACGGTGACTACCCTGGATTTTTCCATCATCTTGGCCATGTGTCGGCAATAGACGTGGGAAATTTCGTGGGCGATAACCCCGGCCAGTTCACCTTCCCGCTCGGCCATCCGAATCATGCCGGTATGGATAAAGATATAACCGCCCGGCACGGCAAAGGCATTCATCGTGGGGTCATTCACCAGGAAAAATTTGTAATGAAACGGCTGGGGGCCCATCTGGGCCGCCAGTTTTTGTCCCAAATGATTCAAATAAGAAGTCAGGAAAGGATCTTCGATGAGAGGGATTTGTTGTTGTATCTCTAAGAGAAACTCTTGACCTATCTGCTTCTCTTTCTCGGCAGTTAAAGTCTGAAATTCTTCGAAAATCGCCCAGGAGCGGCCCATCGGCACCAGGAGCACACTGGCGGCCAGAAAGAGGATTAGCGCCGGCCTCCTGAAGAATCGGAGGAAATTATTCATGACCGGAGGACTCGGATTCGCCAGGGTTCTGTAGCGGTTCCGGCGCGCGGGCGGTGGGGGCTAGGGCCGCAGGAGGCGGCGTGATCTCGGTCTGGAGAGCATCGGCCCACAGCCCTTCCAAATCGTAAAATTGCCGGAGTTCCTGGAAAAAGATGTGGACTACCAGCGTGTTGTAATCCATCAAGACCCAGAGACCTTCCTGGAGCCCTTCCACCCCCAGGGGCTTGACCCTGACCTTGGCCAGTTCTTCTTGCAGGTGCTCCGCCAGGGCCAGCACCTGGCGCTTGGAGGTCCCGGAGCAGATGATAAAAAAATCCGCGAAGGAGCAATGTTCTTTCACTTCAAGGAGAACCGGCTCCAGGGCCTGGTGATCCGCCAAGGTTTTGAGGGCCAACTCCGCCAGGGCTGGCGAGGTGAAGGGGGCTGAAGGCGCCGTGTAATAATCTCCTATCGGTAAAGGTTATGGTTAATTATATATCCTCGCACCGGTTCGGGCAAGAGGTAGCGGATGGAACCCCCCTGGCGCACCAGGCGGCGGATGGCGGTGGCGGAAATATCGAGCAGCGTGGTCTGCTGCCATAATACCTTATAACCCGAAAGATGCTGAAATCCGGCGCCGCCCTCAAGGGTTTGAAACTGCGGCTGGACTTCCCGGTTGAGCATCTCCCCCAGGCGGCTGCGGTCATAGCCGGGCCGGTCCAGCACTACGAAATGGCACAGCTCAAAAAGCTGGGCATAGTCCTTCCAGGTCCGGATCTCCAGCATGGCGTCCAGTCCCAGGATGAAGTAAAGCTCCCAGGTGGGCCCAACCTCCTCCCGGAGCAGGCGCAGGGTCTCGATGGAGTATGACTTGCCGGGGCGGCGCCCCTCGATGTCGGAAACCGCCATGACCGGATGATCCCCCACCGCCAGCCGGGTCATCTCCAGGCGCACCTCGAAGGGGGTAAGATCCTGGGGCGCCTTGTGGGGCGGGTGGGCCGCGGGGATGAACCAGAGGTGGTGCAACGCCATGGCCTCGCAGACCTCTTCCGCGGCCCGGAGGTGGCCGAAGTGGATGGGGTTGAAGGTCCCCCCGAAGAGACCCAGGCGGGGCCGGCGCTCAGTAGAGGTTTTCATAAATATGGTGACGTTTTAAACGCCCCCCGCACCCCAGCCCTCCCCCCGGCCGGGGGGAGAGGGGAAGTTAATGATGACCATGCTCTCCCGGAATTAGCCCTCTCTTCCCGCCGGGGGGAGAGGGAGTATTACAGGAACTCCTTTTTTATCCCCTCTCCCCCAATGGGGGAGAGGGTTAGGGTGAGGGGGAATTAAATCAGTTATCGCTGCCGTTAATCAATGCGTTACGGAATTATGAACCACTGCACTTATTCTCAGGTTCTGATCTGGCCGTCGCCATAAACGATGAACTTGGTGGTGGTGAGCTCTTCCAGGCCCATGGGCCCGAAGGCGTGCAGCTTGGAGGTGTTGATGCCGATCTCCGCCCCCAGACCCAGTTCGCCGCCGTCGTTGAAGCGGGTGGAGGCGTTCACCAGGACCACGGAAGAGTCCACTTCCTTCAAAAAGCGCTGGGCCCGGCCATAATCCCGGGTGATGATGGCCTCGGTGTGGTTGGAGCTGTAGCGGGCGATGTGGTCCAGGGCCGCGTTTAGGTCCGGCACCACCTTCACCGCCAGGATCAGGTCGAGGAACTCGAAGCCCCAGTCCGCCTCGACGGCCGGCGCCACCTCGGGGTCGATCTCCCGGGTGCGGGGGCAGCCCCGGATCTCTACCCCGGCCGCCTGCAAACGGGCCAACATCCCGGGCAGAAACCACGGCGCCGACTTTTCGTGCACCAGCATGGTCTCCATGGCGTTGCAGACCCCGGGGCGCTGCACCTTGGCGTTGAGGCAGACGGTTTCGGCCATCTCCAGGTCGGCGCCCGCGTCCACGAAGATGTGGCACACCCCTTTGTAATGTTTCAAGACCGGGATGCGGGAGTGCTCCGCCACAAAGCGGATCAGGCCCTCGCCGCCCCGGGGGATGATGAGGTCCACCAGTTCGTCCTGCTTCAACAGTTCCAAGGTGGCCTCCCGGGCGACGCTCGGGATGACCTGCACCGCCGCCTGGGGCGCCCCGGCCTCCTCCAGGGCCTCCTGCATCAGCTCGGTCAAGGCCATATTGGAGTGGATCGATTCCTTGCCGCCCTTTAGGATCACGGCGTTACCGCTTTTCAGACACAGGGCGGCGGCGTCCACCGTGACGTTGGGCCGGGACTCGTAAATAAAGCCGATCACCCCGAGGGGGATGCGCTGGCGGCCGACTTTCAGGCCGTTGGGGCGCACCCACATGCCGGTCACCGCGCCCACCGGGTCCGGCAGGGCCGCCACCTCTTGCAGACCCTTGATCATGGAGCCTATGACCTTATCGGACAGGGTCAGACGGTCGATGAAGGCCGTCGGGTAGTTTTGGGCCAGGGCCGCGTCCACGTCCAGGCGGTTCTCCGCCTGAATGACGGCGCGGCGCTCCTCCAGAAGTTCCGCCACCCGCAGGATGACCCGGTCCTTGACGGCGCGGGAGAGATTGCCCACCTGCCGGGCCGCAACCTTGGCCTCCAGGGCCATATTGCGAACCATGTTCGGGATGTCCATGTTCTTCTCCAAGCTGTCAGCTATCAGCGGTCAGCTTTCAGCAAAGGATAAAAAATTGATGATCATCAAACAACCCCAAAAGGCAGTGCAGTTACCCTCCCCCTTGAGGGGGGAGGGTAAGGGTGGGGGTGGCGACGATTTTCTCTAGTATCCCCTCAAGTAGTCGCCCCCTCCCCCCAACCACCATAAGGGAAAGTTTTGTAGGGGCGGTTCTCGAACCGCCCCTACAGATCGGGCCCCAAGATCGAGATATCAGATGTAGCATGTAGGGTGGGCACCGCCCACCACTATTTTTCCTTAGTGGCACAGGCTTCCAGCCTGTGGCCTTTACGGCCGGAGGCCGGTGCCACTAAACCCTAAAGCACCGCCGGGGCGATTGTTCCACATCCAACTCTATCACTACCCCCTTTTTCTAAAGGGGGCCAGGGGGGATTATATAACCCTCTGATAATCCCCCTAAATCCCCCTTTAGAAAAGGGGGACTTAAGGCTCCTACGCCGGTTCCACCGGCTCCGCCATGTCCTTCAAAATCTCCCGGGCCCGGTACTGGTCCTCGGCGGCCACCAGGAGGCGCACCCCCCGGACGAACTGGAGCGAGGGGTAGGCGCCGCCGGCGTCGTCGGCCAGCACCAGGGCGGGGACGCCCTCGGACGCCAGCAAGCCCGCGGCCATCTCCGCCTCAATGCGGCTGGAAAAGGTCTCCAATACTATGGCGTCGTCGAGGTTCAAAGGTTAGCCTTACTAAATGATTTAAGCACAGGCGGGACGCCTGTGCCACCAATCTTTTTCCTATAAGGGATTGGGGGTGGGGGTTTGGGGGAGGGGGAAAGGGCTCGCGCCCTTTGCCCCCTCCCCCAACCACCCGGCTTTAGCCGGGGAGTGGCCGGGGCCGGCGGTCCCGGCCACTCCTCCCCTTTATTCTATCTATATCTCCGGGAAAATCACCAGGTTATCCCGGTGGATGACTTCGTCGTAGCCCTTTTGGCCCAGGAATTGTTCGATATCTTTGGTTTGGCGGCCCTGGATGCGGGCGATGTCTCTCGCGGAGTAGTTGGTCAGGCCGATGGCGAAGGGGTGGCCTTCCGGGTCCATCAGTTGCACCGCGGCACCCTTGCCAAAACCGCCGAAGACCGCCACGATGCCGGCGGGCAGCAGGCTTTTCTGCCGCTTGACCAGGGCCTCCCAGGCCCCCTGGTCCACCAGGATGGCGCCCTTGGGGTTGACGTTGTAGGCCAGCCAGTACTGGCGGCTCTTCAGTTTATGGGCCTGGGGCAGGAATAAAGTGCCCACTTCCTCGCCGGCAAAGATTTTGGTCAGGATGCCGGGGGTTAAGCCGTTGGCGATGATGGAGGGGAGGCCCGCGGCCGCCGCCTTCTTGGCGGCCTGGAGTTTGCTGCCCATGCCGCCCCGGCCCAGGGCCCCGGCCCGCCCGGAGGCGGCCTTGTCGAGCTCGGCGTCGAAGGACTCCACCAGGTGCACCAGTTTAGCGTCGGGGTGTTCCCGGGGGTCTCGATCGAAGAGGCCGTCGGTGTCTGTTAAGAGGATGAGCAGGTCGGCCCCCACCAGGTTGCAGATGAGGGCGGCCAGGTTGTCGTTGTCGCCGAACTTGAGTTCGTCGGTGGCCACCGTGTCGTTTTCGTTGATGATGGGCACCACCCGCCACTGCAGCAGGGTGAGCAGGGTGTTGCGGGCGTTGAGGAAGCGCTGGCGGGATTCCAGGTCGTCGTGGGTCAGGAGGATCTGGGCCACCTTGAGGCCGAAGTGGGCAAAGGCCTCTTCGTAGGCCAGCATCAAGGCGCTCTGGCCGGCGGCGGCCACCGCCTGCTGCTGGGGAATGCCGCTGGGGCGGCTGCTCAGGCCCAGCTTGCGGCAGCCCGCGGCAATGGCCCCGGAAGAGACGATGATGAACTCCCGCTCGCCGCCCCGCAGCGAGCCGCTCTCCGCCACCAGCCGTTCGATCAGGGGCAGGTTGAGGCCGTCGGCCGTGGTCAGGACGGCGCTTCCCACCTTGAGCACCACCCGGCGGGTTTTACTCAGGTATTGTTGCCGCATCGAGGTCATGGCCGTAGCCTCTGATATCAAGTCGCATCGAACGGAAATTTTTTAGCAGAGGGAATCTTATTTTCGCCCGCCATGTTAGGGCGAACACAAGGTTCGCCCCTACAATTCAATTTCTTTTTGCTCGCGACTTGATCCGAACTCCTCCCAAATGGCGTCGCTCAAGGCCGTAAGCCCCAGGCCCGCTTTGGCGGAAACCATGAGGCACCGCCAGCCGGCGTCGAGGTAAGCCTTGAGCACCTGCTGCCGGGGAAAATCCGGCGGCAACAGGTCGATTTTATTTAACGCGATCAGCCGCGGTTTGTCCAGTAACTTAGGGTCAAAGGCCCGAAATTCTTTTTCCAATTCCTGTAAAGGGGCCAGGGGCTGGGTAGGGTCCACGACGCTCAGGTCGATGACCTGCACCAGGAGGCGGGTGCGCTGCAGGTGCCGCAAAAAGCGGTGCCCCAGGCCCTTGCCCAGGTGCGCCCCGGGGATCAGGCCGGGGATCTCCGCCAGAATCAGGGGCTCCCGGTCATCGGGAGGCCAGAGCACCCCCAGTTGCGGGGTCAAGGTGGTGAAGGGAAAGACGTCCACCCGGGCCCGGGAGGCGGTCAGGGCTTTAAGGAGAGAAGTCTTGCCGGCGTTGGGGGCGCCCACCAGGCCCGCGTCGGCCAGGATCTGCAACTCCAGGTGGATCTGCCGCTCCTGGCCCGGTTCCCCGGGTTGGGCGAAGCGGGGCGAGCGCATCCGGGAGGAGGTAAAATGGGCGTTGCCTTTGCCGCCCCGGCCGCCTTTGGCCACCACCAGGCGCTCGCCCGGGGTGACCAGGTCTCGCCAAAGCCGGCCGTTGGCAGTAAAGACCCGGGTTCCCATGGGGACCGGAATGATTAGAGTGGCGCCGGCCTTGCCGTGGCGGTCCTGGCCCTGGCCGCGCTTGCCGTTTTCGGCCTGAAAGACGCGGCGGCGCCGGAAGTCGGCCAGGGTGCGCAGGCGGGGGGAGGTCTCCAGGATGATGTCGGCCCCGGCCCCGCCGTTGCCGCCGTCAGGGCGGCCCACGGGCTGGAACCGGGCCCGGAGGAAGCTGACGCAACCCGGACCGCCGTTGCCGGCCCGGACCGTGATGTCGACTTCGTCAGGAAAGGATTTCAAGTCTGGGGATAGACGCTGACCCGTTTGCGATCTTTGCCGAAGGCCTCGTAGGCCACCACCCCATCGATCTTGGTGAACAGGGTGTAATCCTTGCCCAGGCCCACGTTTTTCCCGGGATGGATGCGAGTGCCCACCTGGCGCACCAGGATGGTGCCGGCCTTGACGATCTGCCCGGCGAAGCGCTTGACGCCCCGGCGCTGCCCGGCGCTGTCCCGGCCGTTGCGGGAACTGCCGCCGGCTTTTTTATGTGCCATGGTATAATCTCCTTCGTGGGGGACCCGGCGGGTGCCCCGCGACCACCAAATTATATGGTAATTTCCTGGATTTGCACGGCGGTGAACAACTGCCGGTGCCCCTGCCGGCGGCGGTAGCCCTTGCGGCGTTTCTTTTTGAAGACCAGGATCTTTTTCGCCTTGCCTTGCCGCAAAATCTGGCCCTTGACGCTGGCGTTCTCCACCAGGGGGGTGCCCACCCGGATCGAACCATTGTCGCTGGTCACCAGGAGCACCTGGTCCAGCATCACTTCGTCGCCGCGCTCGCCCGGCAGGCGCTCCACCCGGAGCACGTCGCCGGGGGCGACCCGATATTGTTTCCCACCCGTTTGGATGATGGCGTACACGTATGCCTCCAGTTCAGAACTTTAGACATTTTAGTTTATCGTCTTTTTATATCTTGTCAAGGGGCTTGGGTAGTGGGTTAGGTCAATCCAGTAATGCAGGCTGGGATTTCGGATTATATTTGTCCATTAGATAAAATTGCTGGATTAGCAGATTAATCAAATGCCTTATAACCAAAGGCTTACAATCTTCTTGCCCCTGGCCGGCGCGCAATTTTTCTCCTTTTCGGTTTTGAGTACCCGTTCTCACCTAATTCTTTTTGGTGGTAACGTGAAATAAGTATATCGTTCAATAACGCCCTATCATATTCTTCCATATTCTCAAAAGATAGCTTTTTTACGAAGACATCTTTTGGATATTCAAAAGCCAATTTCCCAAAAGCCTCATCCAAAAAAGAAACAGAGGCTATCAAAATATTACCAAATTCAATGGTAATTTTATCTTCCTTATCCCAGGCCTTCACGATTATCTCGTTTATTATCTGCCCGTCTTTTCTAGTGATAGTCTGTTTATCACATTTATCTTTAAGATTGATCTTCATCATAATCTCCAATTAAACCAAGTAGTCTTCTTCGTCAGATAGAAAATAGACCCCTTCTTTATCAGTATTGATAATGAGTTTTATTATAGTACCACCAAACGGCAGTATCATTTTCTGTTTTAGGGTTTTCCCTTGGTTGAACTTCCAAAAGACTTTGCCACTTCCTGAAATTATGCACATATGCCCTTCATTTACAGATATAAAACTTTTAATATGATTTAAACCGAGCCCTGCCTTCTCTGGCCGTGAGGAAACTCCTGATTCAGTTGCAAGAATAATTGACTCATGGGCATCGGACAAACTTTCATACTTTTTAGAATTTCTCAGGGATCGCAAAATTCCAATACCTAAGTCAGCTATACATAAACGTAGTTGCCTTTTCCTTGGATAAGTCCAAGCGCAAACATAGTAATCTTGAGTTCCGCTATGGTCAACAACATTCGTCATCATTTCTTGTAAACTCATGCGCAAGGAACCTTTAAGGCCCGAAGATAAGTTTACATGATAACCAATTATCTCCATCAATGTTTCAGTGAGAAGAGCATCTATGCCGCTCACCCTTCTCACTTGAACCTTCCCAGAACGTAACCTATCTGGGAAAATAGCTTCGGTTTTCAGACGGAAAAATTTATTGAATCCAATTTCGCTAAGAAACCTTTCGAGCGACTGCTTCCGGGGCTTTATGTAAGTACACTTTTTACCTTGACGTAGGCTCTCGGAAATCGCTGCAGTAAGCATTATGATCCCGAATGGTGTAAGCGATTCTGATTTGCTTAGGTCAAACGTCAATTCTGCTTCGGGTGTCTCTCTAGCTAGGTTGTATAAATTAACCATCCGGGTTGAAAATGCAATGCTCTGTCTCTTGGGAAAAGGCAAAATAAGCATATATATCCATACCAAGGAGAGAGTTGGCCAAGAACCTGATGATGTTTATAACCTTTATCGGCAAACATTTCCATAACAAAAACTTAAGTCCATATCTGGGCAAGTTCTCCCAAAATGACCCAATAGCGAATCACAGGGCTTCTCTAAAATGCTTAACCGGGACAACTTTGTCTCCTTTCCCCAACTTAAAGAGGCCCTTTGGTTGACGGAATCGGCCGGCCGGATTAATATGCTTAAATATTATATTATGCAGGAGCCTTGATGGATCAATTGCTGGCCAAGACCGGACCTTTGGGATACGTGGTCATCCACGGCCATTTCTACCAGCCGCCCCGGGAGAACCCCTGGATCGAGCAGATCGAGGTGGAGACCAGCGCCCATCCCTATCACGATTGGAACGCCCGCATCAACGCCGAATGTTACAGCCCCAACGCCGCGGCCCGCATCTATGACGGCCAGCGGCGCATCCTGGATATCAGCAACAACTACGAACATATCAGCTTCAACTTTGGCCCCACCCTGATCAGTTGGCTGGCGGCGATGGCCCCGGAAACCTATGAAAAAATCCTGGAGGCCGACCGCCGGAGCCTGACGGTCCTCGGGCACGGCAACGCCATCGCCCAGGCTTACAGCCATGCCATCCTGCCCCTGTGCCGCGAGCGCGACCGGGAGACCCAGATCGTCTGGGGTCTCAAGGATTTTGAGCGCCGCTTTCAGCGGCCGGCTGCGGCTCTGTGGCTGCCGGAGACCGCGGTGGATTATCCCACCCTGGCGGCCCTGGTGGACCATGGCATGAAGTTCGTTATCCTCTCCCCCTACCAGGCCAAGCGGGTGCGGCCCTTGACCGGGGGCGACTGGATCGTGGTGACGGGCCAGAGCCTGGACAGTACCCAGCCTTACCGCTGCTTCCTGCCCCTGGCTCCGGGGAAGACCGGTAAACGGCGTTATATCGACGTCTTTTTCTACAACGGCAATGTGGCGGCGGACCTGAGTTTCGGCGACCTGCTCAGCGACAGCTACCGCTTCGCCGGCCGCCTGGCGGAGGGCTTCTCACCCGGCCGCCCGCGGCTCCAGCTCCTGCACGTGGCCACGGACGGGGAAAATTACGGCCATCACAAAAAATTCGGCGACCTGGCCCTGGCCCACGCCCTGTCCCAGGTGCTGCCCCAAAAGGGCTTTCAGCTCACCAATTACGGCGCCTTTCTGGAGATGTCCCCCCCTGCCCGGGAGGTGGAGCTTTATCTGGGGCCGGAGGGGGAAGGCAGTTCCTGGAGCTGTGCCCACGGGGTGGGCCGCTGGCAGGAAAACTGCGGTTGCTCCACCGGCGGCCAGCCGGGCTGGAACCAGCGCTGGCGTACCCCGCTGCGGAAGGCCCTGGATTTTTTGAACGAGCCCCTGGCCCGGATTTTCGAAACCGAGGGGCAGAAATACCTACAAGACCCCTGGGCGGCCCGGAACGCCTATATCCAGGTGCTCCTGGACCGTAGCCCCAAGGTGCTGAAGGAATTTTTTTCCCAGCAGGGGGCCCCTGGACTCAAGGAGAGCGATTGGGTGGCGGCCCTGAAGCTTCTCGAGATGCAGCGTCACACCCTGCTCATGTTCGCCAGCTGCGGCTGGTTTTTTGCCGATATCTCGGGCCTGGAGTCCTTACAGGTGATCAAGTACGCCGCCCGAGCCCTGCAGTTGGGCCAGGAATTCACCGACGAGCACCTGGAAGAGCCCTTCCTTCGCATTCTGGAGCGGGCCGTGAGCAACGTTCCCGGAGAGGGCAACGGCCGCACCATCTATTTGCGGCGCATCAAACCGGCGGTGGTGGATTATCCCAAGGTGGCCAACCAGTGGGTGATCTCCTGGCTCAAGGACCGGCAGCGCCTGTGCCCCTCCAGCGTCTATCACTACCGGGCGGAACCCCAGGACCTGGAGGACGGGACCCAGGGGACTTTGCTCTTCGCCGCCGGCCGGTTGCGCCTCACCTCCGGGGTCACCCTGGAGACCCGGGACCTGGCTTTTTTCACCGCCTATTTGGGTAGCTATCTCTACCGCACCCAGGTTAAGGCCAATCCGGCCCCGCAGGATTACCAGACCTTGAAGAGTGAATTCTTCCACGTCCTGGAAAAGGCCCCGGAAGACCTGATCCCCTTGATGGCGCGCCGCCTGGGAGAGACCTATTACAGCTACCATGACATCTTTCGGGAGGAAAAGCTCCGGCTGTTCCAGGATTTGATGCAGGACAACCAGGAGGAGGCGCTAACCCTGATCTCCCATAATTTTGAAGATGCCCGGAGCCTCCTCAAGGCTATGGCTGCTGAAGGACTCCCTTTACCGCGGTTGTACCGGGCCCTGGGGGAGATCACCCTGAACCGCCGTCTGGTGGAACTACTGCGCAAACTGGAGCCGGAACCGGCCCGGGTGGCCACCTCGGAAGATATATTGGAGTTGGTGCAGGAGGCGGCCTCCCTCGGCCTGAAGCTGGAATCAGGGGAAGGGGCCAGGATTTTGGGACGCATCCTGCAGCAGCACTTGCAGGACCTGGCCGCCGACTTCCGGACCAAAAACGCCGCGCATCTGCGCCAGTTTCTCAACCTGGTGAGCCGCATGCCCATCAACCTGGATTTGTCCGAAGCGCAAAATGCCATGTTTAACCTGATGAAGGAGCATTTCTCCGAAGTGGCCGCCAAGGCGGCCCAGGACCCCAAGGCCGACGCCCTGGCCCGGCAACTGGTGGAACTGATGGAGGCCCTGTCCTTCAGCCCGGTGCGGTATCTGCGGCTGCTGGGATAAGGGCTGGTGGGGCGGCCGTCCCTGGCCGCCCATTTGCAGACGGGCCCGGAGGCCCGCCCCACCATTACAGGCGTAGGGGCGACCCGCTGGGTCGCCCCATAAAGCGATGGAGACGTCATGAGTTTGCTGACCCGCTTTCAAGAGGCCGTGGCTGAATCTGTCAGCCTCAAACAACGCGTCGCCGCTGAGCAAGGCGAGGCGGTGGTGGCCGCAGGCCGGTTGCTTGCCGGAGTCTTTCAGGCCGGCGGCAAGGTCCTTCTCTTCGGCAACGGCGGCAGCGCCGCCGACGCCCAACACCTGGCCGCGGAGTTCGTCAACCGCTTCCAGGTGGAGCGCCCGCCCCTGGCGGCCGTGGCCCTCACCACCGACACCTCGATCCTCACCGCGGTGGGCAACGACTATGACTTTCTCCAAATCTTCGCCAAACAGGTGCGGGCCTTGGGGCGCCCCGGGGACCTGGCCTGGGGGATCAGTACCAGCGGCAACTCCCCCAACGTGGTGGCGGGGTTGAAGGTGGCCCGGGAAATGGGATTGGGAACCATGGCCCTGAGCGGCCGGGACGGCGGCCCGGTGGCGGCCGCCGCGGAGTTGGCCCTGGTGGTGCCTTCCCGAAACACTCCCCGGATTCAGGAGGTCCATATTACCATCGGCCACGTACTCTGTGACCTGGTGGATTTTATCCTGTACCCGGAAAAATTTAGCGAGAAATGATTTTGTCCGGGGAGAAGTAAGTTATAGTTGTAGGGGCACAGCTTGCTGTGCCCATTAATCATGGGAGAACTCAATTAGGGCACAGCAAGCTGTGCCCCTACGGAAATATTGGGCACAAGGGAACTGGATGAAAAAGATCGAACCCCTGGACCTTTCCGGCATCGAGACTTATAGCTTAAAGGAGCGCCATTCCAAGGTGAGCCGCCGGGACTTCGGCCGCCCCTGGGAGAAGGGGGGCAGTTTCCGGGATTTTGTGGGGCGCCTCCCCAGAATCCTGGCGGCTGAGACCTTGCGGGAAGTGGCGGCGGCCTGGGTTAAGGCCCGGAGAGGCGGCCGCCAGGTCCTCCTGGGCATGGGGGCCCACCCCATCAAGGTGGGACTGAACCCCATCCTCATTGACCTGATGCGCCGGAATCTCGTCACCGGGCTGGCTCTCAACGGGGCCGGCATCGTCCACGACGCCGAAATCGCCATGGTGGGACGCACCTCCGAGGACGTGGACCAGGTCTTGGGGTGCGGCCGGTTCGGCATGGCCCGGGAAACCGCAGAGTTTCTTAACGCCGCCATTGCCTGGGGCGCCGAGCAGGGTCTGGGCCTGGGCGAGGCGGTGGGCCGGCGCCTGCTGGGGTCGGAGTTCCCTTTTAAGGACCTGAGCCTGTTGGCCGTGGCCGCGGACTTAAATCTGCCCCTGACGGTGCACGTGGCGGTGGGCACGGACATCATCCACCTCCACCCGTCGGTGAACCCGGAGGCCCTGGGGGCGACGACTCACCTGGATTTTCGCCTTTTCGCCGCCCTGGTGAGCCAGCTGTCGGAGGGGCTCTATCTTAACCTGGGTTCCGCAGTGATCATGCCGGAGGTCTTCCTGAAGGCCGTTACCCTGGCCCGCAACCTGGGACATGCGGTTGCGCCCCTGACCACGGTGAATCTCGATTTTGTCCAGCACTACCGGCCTCTGACCAACGTGGTCCGCCGCCCCACGGCCGGGACGGGCCGGGGCTATGCCTTGACCGGCCACCACGAGCTGCTGCTGCCCCTGCTGGCCGCTTTGGTAATCGAAGAGACGGAGGATGGCGATGCCCACTGAAATCGTGATTACCGCCAATGACCTGCGCCTGGAAGGCGTGCTGAATGACTCCCCCACCGCCCGGGCCCTGGCCGAGGCTTTGCCCATCACCGGCGCCGCCCAGCTCTGGGGCGATGAAATCTATTTCCAGGTCCCCAACGTCGTGGCGGAACTGGACGACACCGCCACGCCGGTGGTGCAGGTGGGCGACCTGGGCTACTGGCCCACGGGGCGGGCCTTCTGCCTCTTTTTCGGCCTCACCCCGGCCAGCGTCCCGGGGGAGATCCGTCCGGCCAGCCCCGTCAACCTGGTGGGCCGCCTCTTTGGTGATCCCTGCTGCCTCAAACTGGTCCCCGAAGGGGCCCCGGTGCGGGTGGAAAAGAAATAGGCTGGCTTGCCCGGCAAGAATTGGTTATTATTATAAATAGTCCGAATATATCTATGAGGGGCCGGGAATGCAGACACCCCGCCCCTTTTTCCATAAAGGAGAAGTGGAATGCCGATTTTTGAGTTTCATTGTCAGGCCTGCAACCAGGATTTTGAGAAGTTGGTCTTTGGCAGCGACCCGGAGGTCGAGTGCCCCCATTGCGGTCAAAAACGGGTGGAAAAGCTGATGAGCGCCTGCTCCGCTAAGGTGGGCATGAAGTTCACTGCGACTTCCAACCCCAAGGGCGCCTCTTGCAGCGGCTGTAGCTCGGGTTCCTGCAGCACCTGCGGCTAAGGATAGTGGTTCATAAATACGGTAACGTATTTATGTACGGCAGGGAGCAAGTGATTTTTTCCCCCTCACCCCAGCCCTCTCCCCCCGTCGGGGGGAGAGGGCTGGGGTGAGGGGGGCAACAAGAAACGCTACCATTTAAGAAATCGGTACTAAGGATAAGCTTTGGCCACGGAGATCAAAATCGGCACCCGGGGCAGCGCCCTGGCCCTAACCCAGGCCCGCTGGGTCCAGGCCCAGCTGGCCGAACGCCAGCCCCACTGCCGGGTTGAACTGGTCATCATCAAGACCACCGGCGACAAGATCTTAGATGTGCCCCTGGCCCAGATAGGGGGCAAGGGCCTGTTCATCAAAGAGATCGAGGAGGCCCTGCGCTCGGGTCAGATTGATCTGGCGGTGCACAGCCTCAAGGACATGCCGGCCTTGGTGCCGGAGGGCCTGATACTGGGGGCGGTGCCAATCCGGGAGGATCATCGCGACGCCTTCATCTCCTCCCGCTATGCCGGCCTGGAGGCCATCCCCCCGGGGGGGCGCCTCGGCACCGGCAGCCTCCGGCGCCGGGTGCAAATCCTGCACCATAGGCCCGACCTGGAGGTCGTCGCCATCCGGGGCAACGTGGATACCCGCCTGAAAAAGATGACGACCCTAAGGCTGGACGCCTTGATCCTGGCCGCTGCGGGGCTCAACCGTTTGGGATTGAGTCACGTTTACCGGGGCTTGCTTTCGGAGACCGACATGCTGCCGGCGGTGGGGCAGGGGGCCCTGGGTCTGGAGGTGCGCGCCGATGATCTTCGGCTCCGGGAACTCATCGCCTTTCTAGATCACCCCCCCAGCCGCATCGCCGTGTCCGCCGAACGGGCCTTCCTGGCCCGTCTGGAAGGGGGCTGCGTGGTGCCGGTGGCCGCCCTGGGCCGGGTGGCGGGTGACACCTTGACCCTGGAGGCCCTGATCAGCGATCTGGAGGGGAAGCGCTATCTGAGAGACCGCAGTTCCGGCCACGTCGACGACGCCGAGGCCTTGGGGACGTACCTGGCCAACCGCCTGCTGGACCGGGGCGGCCGGGAAATCCTGGCGGAACTCTACGCCAACCCCCTTTAACCCAAAGTTCTTCTTGACAATTCAGTGATTATGCGTTATAAAGTAGATGCTGGCAGAAATCTGGGGGAGAACTGGCATGCAGGGGAAATGGGGGAGAGCCTGGATGGCGGCAATTATAGTATTGGTCAGCCTGACGTGCGCCCCGTTACCGGGGTTGGCCGCCGATACCTGGAATAAAGGCGGCATGCCCTTTACCCTGGTGGGCGCCCAAACCCCCATGGAAGCCCAGATGCTGGGCGAAAAACCCTTCCAGTCCCATTCCGCTCCCATTAACCCTGGCGCCGGCTTCTTATCCAATCTAGCTTCCGGTCTGCAATTGGACCAGGATGGCGGCGCGGCCCTGAAACTTTCTCCTAACCTGGGAATGCACATATCCGTCCTTTATGACCGTGAACCCGCGCGGCTGGAGCCCCAGAAGCGCAACGAATCGTCTCTGTTGATGAAGTCCTCCCTGGATTACCGCCTCCTGCCCAATCTTCAGGTGGGGCTGAACGCCTACCTGTACCGTCCCGACTCCGGTGACAACCTCTTGTTGTCCCGGCAGTTCGGCGACCGGGTCATGGGCCTGGGTCCCGGCATCAAATACGACCTGGGGCGCTGGAGCTTCATGCTGAAGAGCCAAATGGAAACCGGCAGCCGTGAGCGCGGCGGCGAAGGCATGCAAAACTGGTTTCGGGTCTGGTACGCCTTCTAGACTTTTTCTAGCTTCCTACCCCAGTGCGTTTTACCTCACCCCTGATCCCGGCCCGTTTTCTGGAACGTCACCAACGGTTTCTGGCCTTGGTGGAGCTGGCCGGCGGCCGCCGCGTCTGGGTTCATGTGCCCAATTCCGGGGCCCTTACCGGCTGCGCCCCGGTCGGGGGTGACATCCTCCTCACTGAAGACCGACGGCCGGGGCGCAAAACCGATTACACCTGGCGCTTCACCCAGGTGCCCGGCGGCTGGACCTGCATCGACACCCTGGCGCCCAACCGCCTGGTGGCCGAAGCCCTGGCCGCCGGCGGCCTGCCGGGTTTGCCCCGCCCCCTTCGGATTCGGGCTGAAGTCTCCGTGCCCCAGGGCAGCCGCCTGGATTTTGTCCAGGACACGGAGGCGGGGCTCTTGTTCCTGGAAGTGAAAAGCATCACCTGGGTGGAGGATGGGGTGGCGCTGTTCCCCGACGGCGTCACCTCCCGGGGCCGCCGCCATTTGGAGCATCTGACGGCCCTGGTGCGCCAGGGCCATCAGGCCTGGAACGTCTTTGTGGTGCAGCGCCAGGACGCCCGCCTCATGCGCCCCGCGGTCCAGGTGGATCCGGCCTACGCCCGGGAACTGGCCGCGGCTCACGCCCGGGGCGTCGGCATCCTGGTGCTCCAGGAAAAAATCGACCCCCCCGAAATTACCCTTGCCTCGACCCTGCCCTTTGATTTAACATAACGTGGCGCCAACGAAAATCTGACGCAATTCTAGTCAATCCAGAGAAATCCCCCGGAAATCGCTGCTATGAACGCCGCCACGATGAACAATAACATCCGTATCCTCGCCGGCAACTCCAACCCGGAGTTGGTCAGCAAGATTTGCGAGCAACTCTCCCTGCCCCTGGGCGAGGCCCTGGTCACCACTTTCAGTGACGGGGAAATTCGCGTTGAGGTCAGCGAAAATGTCCGGGGCCGGGACATCTTCATCATTCAGTCCACCTGTCCCCCCACCAACCGCAACTTGATGGAGCTGCTCATTATGATCGACGCGGTAAAACGGGCCTCGGCCCGTCGGATCACCGCGGTCATCCCCTATTTCGGCTATGCCCGCCAGGACCGCAAGGTCCACCCCCGGGTGCCCATCACCGCCAAGCTGGTGGCTGATCTGGTGTCCACCGCCGGGGCCCACCGCGTCCTCACCATGGACCTGCACGTGGGCCAGATCCAGGGCTTCTTCGACATCCCGGTGGACAACCTCTACGCCTCGCCCATCATGATCCCCTACATCAAGGAAAATTTTCAGGATGACCTGGCCATCGTCTCTCCCGACGCCGGCGGGGTGCCCCGGGCCCGGGCCTACGCCAAGCGTCTGGCCGCCACCCTGGGCCTGATCGACAAGCGCCGGGATGCCCCGGGCAAGGCCAAGGCCATGAACCTCATCGGCGAGGTGATGGGCAAAGAGGTGGTCATCATGGACGACATCATCGACACCGGCGGTACCTTGAGCGAGGCCTCCAGGGTCATTCTCCAGCAGGGCGCCCGCAACGTCAACGCCTGTTGCACCCACGCCGTGCTCTCCGGGCCGGCGGTGCAGCGGGTGACCGAGTCCCCCCTGAACCGCCTGGTGGTCACCGATACCATTCCCTTGAGCGAGGCGGCCAAACAGTGCCCGAAGATCGTCCAGCGTCCGGTGGCCCACCTCTTCGCCCAGGCCATCCTGCGGATTCACCAGGAGGATTCCATCAGCTCGCTGTTCGAGATTCAGTTCTAAGGCAAGGGGAATTTTGTCTTGTAGGGGCACGGCGAGCCGTGCCCCTTTTATGCCAAGGCGCCATATCCCGGCGCCTTTTTTGTTTCGGGATTTGTAGGGGCGGACCCATGTGTCCGCCCTTTTTGGTTTGGTAGTACAGGCGTCCCGCCTGTGCCAGCGCAGGCTAAAGCCTGCGGCTACAGTTAACGGAACTTAAACGCGGTAGGGGCGGGTTTTAAACCCGCCTCTACATTTTTTCATTTATTTTCTGGCTTAATCCTACATCACCAATATCGGCTCCAGCCCGTCCTTCCAGCCGTCCCAGAGGTAGGCGTCCAACCTGCCGTCGGCGATGACCCGGAAGGCGTAGCGGGCCTGGGCGGCGTAGAAGTCGCACATGGGCGCCGGGGCTGAAAGCGTCCCGTTGATGGCGTAGACCTCGGCGGGGCAGGGGGCCCCGCAGAAGTGCCGCACCGTGCAGCGTTTGCAGGGGTCCAACTGCTCCACCATCCGGGTGGTCACCTGTTTGAAGGCTGGGGTGGCCAGCAGGTCCTTAACGGACGTGTCGAAGAGGTTGCCGCCGTGGAACTCGGAGAGGCCCAGGAACTCGCTGCACGGGGCCACTTCGCCGCCGGCGCCCACCGCAAAGAAGCAGCGGCCGCCGCCGCAGGGCGAGATGTCGCACATCAGGCGCCTCGCCCCCGGAGCCACCAGCCCCAGGAGCAGGTTGGCGAAGTTGCCCACCACCAGCTTGCGCCCCGTCTTGTCATACAGTTCATAGGCGCGGTCCAGGGCCTTAAAGAAGAAGTGGGCCAGTTCCTCCTGGTCCGCCATCAGGTTGCGGCCGCCCAACTGGGTGCCCCGCACCGGGTTGAGCAGGGCGTTGCCCACCCCCCGGTCATGAAAAAACTCCACCAGCTCCGAGAGCGACCGGACGTTTTCCTTGGTGACCGTGGTGATGACGTTCAAGCCCGGGTAGTCGTGCAGCTCCTCCAGGATCTTGACGGTCTGGGTGAAGACGCCGGTGCCGCCCCAGGTGCGCCGGGTGCGGTTGGCGATCTCTTCGGTGGGGCCGTCCAGGGAGATGCCGATGCCGCACCCGTGTTTCATCAGGAAGTCCCGGGCGTTTTGGTCCAGCAGCACCGCGTTGGTCTGCACCCCGAAGCGGAAGTAGTCGCCGTATTGCTCAATACCCTGGAAGACCTCGTCCTTGGCCAGCAGTGGTTCGGCGCCGTGGAACACCAGTTGGGGCCGGGCCCCTTCCGGCAGGGTGCTGACAAAATAATCCTTCAGGCGGGAGAGCGCCTCCAGCACTTTGCCCGGCTCCATGTCGGAGCCGGCTCTACGGGCCTCCCGGGGTAGATAACAGTAGCCGCAATCCAGATTACAGCGCTCGGTGGGGTTGAAGTAAACCGCGGAGGGGAGCAGTCCGAAGCGCACGTTGTTCAGGTCGGCGGCCAGCTTGGCCTCCTGGGCCTGATAGGTCTGGGGTAGTTCGCCGCCCAGCAGGTAGGCCAGGGCCTCCTCCCGGGGGGAGAGGACCCAAAAGGCGGTGTCGGCGTTGATCAGGGCCACGTAGTCCGGGTGGCCCACCTCTAAGACGTCGAAGTGGGGCCCGGCCCCGGCGTTGACCGCAACCGAGGACGGGCCCAACAGGTTAGGGGTTGTGGCTGCCATTAGCCTACTTGGCCTTCTTGGCGTCCGCCATCAGGTAGTGGGACAGGCCCACCTGGTCGCCGTTGGGGGCGCAGGTGTAGCGGATGCTGATGGGTTTCTTACTACTCGATTCTTTTGACATCTAGGGGTCCTCCTTCCTCCGGTGGTTTACCGGCCAGGCCTGCTTAACGCGGCAGCCGGGGAAAAAGCTGGTTTAAGAAATCCCCCCTAGCCCCCCTTTTTCAAAGGGGGGCACTAAACCCAAAGGACTGTTAAAGTCCCCCTTTGCAAAAGGGAGATTTAGGGGGATTTTGCCTTCAGGTTTCAGTAGGGTGGGCATTGCCCACCAACTCCTCAAAAATAAAAAAGAGTTCCACCTTGTCAGATGGAACTCCCTTTACCATCAGGAGTAGCCTGATACTCACCGCCAGGCAGGTCTTCTGGCTCTCGGATCAGCCGGAGAGAGTCAGCCTTCCCACCGGGGTTTTATAAGTCCCCGGCAGTGGCCGGCAAAACGCCTTACACTCTCCTCCGTCCCCGATTACAGCGGCGGGACCGCCCCGGATTCGCACCGGGTTCCGGATTGCCTGGAGGTTTTATGATTATTTAATTTATTTTTAACACGTAGATAATCCTTTGTCAAGGAGTGGGCTCGGTTATGCTGTAGGTAATCTCTAAATTTGGAAAATTCGGTCCTTTGTCCTGTGTGTGGTTGAGATTTTGTATAGATAATATAAAATATTTGACATGAGGAGCTTGCGAGTGTTATTGTCATTTTCCTTTCCGTGATTATCTTAAATATACGAATGGTCCTGGATAAGGGCTTCGGTAAGGAAGGTACAAAATGACTCTCGCGGTATCGCTGCGCATTCCGGATGGACTAGTCATCGCTGCTGATAGCTTATCGACAATAAGAGGTCAGATTGGAGTCGAAGCTGAGTTTGGGGGGCAGTGCCCCAAGTGCAAAAAGGATATCAAACTTAAAGATATTAAGATACCCCCGATTCCAATACCATCTTCAGTCTCATCATTTGCTCAAAAGGTTTTTTCTTTTAGAGGATATTATGGAATAGCCACTCACGGAATGGCAATTCTGAATGAAAAGACAATTTATTATCATGTCAAATCGCTTGAACAAAATGATAATTCAGACAGAAATGCGGGGGTTTCCGGAGTCTCTAAGAAAATATTAGATTATTTTTCAAAACAGATAAAGAAACAATTTTCAGATATTGACCAGGCTCCTGATGACTTCTCACCATTAGGGTTCTTAATAGTCGGATATGATGATAAGGAAGGAAAAACAATAGAGGTTAGTATTGGTAAAAAGTCTAAAATTATTGAAAGGATAGGTTCAGGTTGCACAATTGGCGGAGATATAGTTTTAGTAACTAACTTATGGGAGATGGGGAAAAAAAATCCAAATCTCGTAGCCAAATATGCTAGTTTTTCTTTGCAAGATGCAGTTGATTATGCCGAGTATCTAATCAATACTACAGCTAATTTTCAAAGATTTGCTAATATGATACCCACTGTTGGTGGGGAAGTGGATATAGCTCTTATAACGCCATATAAAAAATTTACCTGGATTAAGTGTAAGCATTTAACAAAAATCTTGGAAATTGAGTAAATCGATAAGGAGATTAAATAATGCGTAAACAAAAAATATCAGCCAAAAGCTACAGTAATGTTGTGGTGTATTATATACCAATGGTTGAGGAAGGGAATTTACATCCTTATGTTATGGGTGTTTCATGTGAAAATGATGTAGATACTACCGGGGTTATCAATGAATATTTAATAAGATTTAAAGATGCTTGGAAAAAACTTGCGGAAAAATGATATATTATTTAACCAAGGAAGAAATTATCTATCTTAACAAAATAATGATAGATATTTTTGGTGGGGTTTATTTTGTTGGGAGTGATAATGTACGAAATAGTAACTCATTTGAATTTCTTATTAATGCTTCTGATCAGGTAATATTCGGAAAAGAACTGTATGATACAATTTTCATAAAAGGTGCAGTATATTTATTTTATATCATAAAAGACCATATTTTCAATGATGGAAATAAAAGGACAGGTGTTATGTCAGTTTTTTTATTTTTGGCGAAGAATAATATTCGGATTAAAGAACAGGTCAATTCTCCAAGGGTTGTTAGGTATGCAGAAAGAATAGCTATCTGCAAACCGAGTATTGAGCAAATTTCCAGGTGGTTAAGGAGAATATCTAATCTGCATTAAATATTGAATCCTTCAAGCTAAGACAACGATTCCCCCAGACGTCCAAACATCATCGAAAGCACCACCATCCATCGCTATAGATACCCCCTTTTTTTAATTTTCGCAGTATAGATGGTCGTGAACTATGGAAGCCCCCGCCCGCAAATCGCCTTGACAATATACCCCCTGCGGGTTAAATTTTCTTTTTTGAACTTGGTTTCACAAAGGTTAGTAATGATCAAGGCGATTCGGGGGATGCGGGACCTGTTGCCGCCGGAGACCAGCCGGTGGCAGTGGGTGGAGAAGGTGGCCCGGGAGGTCTTCGGCCGCTACGGCTACCGGGAGATCCGTCTGCCCTTGCTCGAGCGCACCGAGCTCTTCGCCCGCGCCATCGGCGCCGACACCGATATCGTGGGGAAGGAGATGTACACCTTCCCCGACCGCAAGGGCGACTCCCTGACGCTCAGGCCCGAGGCCACCGCCTCGGTGCTCCGGGCGGTGCTGGAAAACGGCCTGGAGAAGGGCGCCGGGGTCAAAAAGCTCTACACCCTCGGGCCCATGTTCCGCTACGAGCGGCCCCAGAAAGGGCGCTACCGCCAGTTTTACCAGATCAACTGCGAGGCCTTCGGCGTGGACGCCCCGGAATTGGACGCCGAAGTCATTTTGCTGCTGCTGGATATCCTGGCACGTCTGAAGCTAAGCGAGACGCGCCTGTTGATCAATTCCTTGGGCTGCCCGGAATGCCAGGTGAAATTTAAGGCGGCCCTGGGCCTGTTTCTCATCAGCCGGGCCGGCCTGTGCGAGGACTGCCAGCGCCGCCGGGAGACCAACCCCCTGCGGGTCCTGGACTGCAAGTCCGTGCACTGCAAGGAGATTTTGAAAGACGCCCCGGTGATCCGGGATTACCTCTGCCCCGACTGCGGCGCCCACTTTGCCCGGGTGTTGGCCTTGCTCAAACGCTTCGGCGTGGCCTACGAGGAGCAGCCGAGGCTGGTGCGGGGCCTGGACTACTACACCCGCACCGCCTTCGAGGTGGTGGCCGCGGGGCTGGGGGCCCAGGACGCCGTGGCCGGCGGCGGCCGCTACAACGGCCTGTCCCAGGCCTTGGATGGTCCGGCGCTGCCCGCCATCGGCTTCGCCATCGGCGAGGACCGGCTCCTGGAGGTGCTGCCGAAGGAGCTGGGCGAGGACAACGAATTCAAGGTCTTCCTGGCGGCGTTAGGCGAGCCCGCCCGGGACCAGGCCTTCCACCTGATGCAAGAGTTGCGGCAGCGCCGCGTGGCCGCCGAAATGGACCTGGAGGGGCGCTCGCTCAAGGCCCAGATGACCCAGGCAAACCGTTATGGAGCGGCCTACGCCGTCATCCTGGGGGACCGGGAACTGGAGACCGGCGAGGCCCAATTACGCCGCATGACCGACGGCGAGCAGGAGCGGGTGGCCCTGAAGGACCTGACAACCCTCCTGGCGGCCCGGGCCCGGGAATGATTTTAAGGTAGGGCGGGCACAGCCCGCCATAATTGGTGCGCAGGGCGCACCCTACATCTACCGGTTCCCAAGCCCGGCTTGGGAACGAGAAGAAAGGAAATGGTGGGCAGTGCCCACCCTACATTTTTACTGCGGGAGAAGGGAGCCCCAGTGTTCGATACCATAGAAGGCCTTAAACGGAGCCACTCCTGCGGTGATTTGCGCCTCAAAGACGCCGGGGTGGAAGTGGTGCTCATGGGCTGGGTGCAGCGGCGCCGGGACCATGGCGGCCTCATCTTCGTGGACCTGCGGGACCGGGACGGCCTCACCCAGGTGGTCTTCAATCCGGAGGTCAACCCTGACGTCCACAATAAGGCCGGGGTGCTGCGGGATGAATATGTCCTGGCCATCCGGGGGATCGTCAACCCCCGGCCGCCGGAGATGGTCAACCCCAATCTGCCCACCGGCGAGATCGAAGTCATGGTGGAGGAGCTGCGGCTCCTCAACGCCGCCAAGACCCCGCCCTTCGAGCTGGAAGACTATAAGGTGGACGTCTCCGAGGCCTTGCGGCTGAAGTACCGCTACCTGGATCTGCGGCGCCCCAGCGTCATGAAGAACCTCCTCTTCCGGCACCGGGCGGCCCAGGTGACCCGGCAGTTCTTGAACGGCCAGGGCTTCATCGAGGTGGAGACCCCCATCCTCACCAAGAGCACGCCGGAGGGGGCGCGAGACTACCTGGTGCCCAGCCGGGTGACGCCGGGGCAGTTCTTCGCCCTGCCGCAGTCGCCCCAGCTCTTCAAGCAGCTCTTGATGATGGCCGGGCTGGACCGTTACTACCAGTTGTGCCGCTGTTTCCGGGACGAAGACCTGCGGGCCGACCGCCAGCCGGAGTTCACCCAGATCGACCTGGAGATGGCCTTCATCAGCGAAGCGGACGTCATGGGCGTGGTGGAAGGCCTGATGGCGGCCCTCTTCAAGGAGCTTCTGGAGGTCGAGGTGGCCCTGCCGTTCCCCCGGCTGACCTACCAGGAATGCCTGGACCGCTTCGGGCTGGACCGGCCGGATCTGCGCTTCGGCCTGGAACTCCAGGACCTCACCGACCTGATTAAGGACACCGGGTTCCGCCAGTTCCGGGAGGTGGTGGACCAGGGCGGGGTGGTCAAGGCCCTGTGCGGCCCGGGTCTTTCTAAGCTCTCCCGGAAGGAATTGGATGAGCTCATCGACCTGGCGGGCGTCTACGGGGCCCGGGGCCTGGCCTGGGTCAAGGTGCAAAAAGACGGCTGGCAATCGCCCCTGGCCAAATATTTTCCGGACCCGGTCAAGGCCAGAATCAACCAGCGCCTGGCGGCCCGGGAAGGCGACCTGATTCTGTTCGTGGCCGACACCCCGGCGGTGGCTTGCACCGCCATGGGGCAGGTGCGCCTCCACCTGGGCCAGCGGGAGAATTTGATCCAGGCAGAGGTCTTCAACCTGGTGTGGGTCACCGACTTTCCCCTGATGGAGTACGACGCCGACGAGGGGCGCTGGACGGCCATGCACCACCCCTTCACCGCACCCAAAGAACAAGATATCCCGCGGCTGGCGACCGACCCTGGGCAGGTCCGGGCCCGGGCCTACGACCTGGTGCTGAACGGAGTGGAGATCGGCGGCGGCAGCATCCGCATCAATCGCCGGGATATCCAACAGCAGGTCTTCGAGGCCCTGGCCATCAGTCCGGCGGAGGCGGAAGAAAAGTTCGGCTTCCTGCTGGAGGCCCTGGAATACGGGGCGCCGCCCCACGGCGGGGTGGCTTTCGGTTTCGACCGGCTGGTGGCCATCTTCTGCGGGGCCAAATCCATCCGGGAGGTGATCGCCTTCCCCAAGACCCAGAAGGCCGCCTGCCTGGTGACCAAGGCGCCGTCGCCCGTGGAGTTGGAGCAGTTGTTGGAGTTGGGTTTGCGGTTGGAAGTATAACGGTAAGACGGAAGACCGAAGACAGAAAACAGAAAACAGAAAACAGGAAACAGGAAAATGGCACGCTGGAACAAAGAACGCCGGTTATTGGATCACGAGCATTCGGCCCACTGGAAGTACCGCCTGCAAGAGGTGGATGAGCCCAACCTGATGCGGGATATCTTTCCCTATACCGAGGTGGCCCGGATCGATTTTGATTATAAATTCGTCGTGCCGTCGCCCCCCAAGGACATGTTACTCACCGACACCACCTTCCGGGACGGGCAGCAGGCGCGGCCGCCCTATACGGTGCAGCAGATCGTCGACATCTTCGACATGCTCCACCGGCTCTCCGGGCCTCGGGGAATCATCCGGCAGAGCGAGTTTTTCCTCTACAGCGACAAAGACAAGGAAGCCGTGAACCGCTGTCGCGAACGGGGCTACACCTTTCCGGAAATCACCGGCTGGATCCGGGCCCATGCCAAAGACCTGTCCCTGGTGAAAGAGATGGGCCTCAAGGAGACCGGCATCCTCACCTCCGTGTCGGACTATCATATCTTTTTGAAGCTCAACTGGAACCGGCGCCAGGCCCTGGACGAGTATCTGACCATCGTCAAGTCAGCCCTGGAGATGGGTATCATACCCCGGTGCCATATGGAGGATGTCACCAGGGCTGACGTCTATGGCTTTTGCGTGCCCTTTGCCCTGGAGTTGATGAAATTGCGGCAAGAGAGCGGCATCGATATCAAGCTCCGCCTGTGCGACACCATGGGCTACGGCGTGCCCTATCCCGGGGCCGCCCTGCCCCGGAGCGTGCCTAAGCTGGTACGGGCCATGATCGACGACGCCGGGGTTCCCGGCCACCTGTTGGAGTGGCACGGCCACAACGACTTCCACAAGGTCATGGTGAACAGCGCCACCGCCTGGCTTTACGGCTGTGGGGCGGTGAACGGCGCGCTTTTGGGGTTCGGGGAGCGCACCGGCAACGCCCCCATCGAGGGCATGCTCATGGAATACATTTCGTTCCGGGGCTCCGACGACGGCATCGACACCCGGGTGATCACCGAGATCGCCGAGTACTTCGAACGGGAGCTGCACTACCACATCCCGCCAAGCTATCCCTTTGTGGGCCAGAACTTCAACAACACCAGCGCCGGCATCCATGCCGACGGGCTGCTGAAGAACGAAGAGATCTACAACGCCTTCGACACCGGCAAGATCCTGAACCGGCCCATCTCCGTCACCATCACGGACAAATCCGGCAAGGCCGGCATCGTCCACTGGATCAACTCGCGCCTGGAGTTGACCGGCGAGCGGGCCGTGGATAAAAACCACCCGGGGGTGGGCAAGATCTACAAACGGATTATGGAACAGTATGAAGAAGGGCGCTGCACCTCCATCTCCAACGAAGAGATGGAGCGGTGGACCCGTAAGTACCTGTCGGAATACTTCGTCTCGGAATTCGACCAGCTCAAGCAGAAGGCCGACACGCTGGCGGCGCACCTGGCCGAAGAGCTCTCCGCGCGACCAGAGATCCGCTCCATGGCGCCGGAGGTGATAGAGCCGGTGCTGCAGCAGGCCCTGGACAACTACCCTTTTATCCAGTTCATGTACGTCACCAACCTGGAAGGGCGCAAAATCACCCGGAACATCACCCACATCGTCGACCGGGCCAAGTATGCGGAGATGAAACTGGACGAGGACCTGTCCAACCGCTCCTGGTTCATCGAGCCCATTAAGAGCGGCAAGGTCTTTGTCTCGGATTTTTACACCTCCCGGTTCACCGGGGCCCTGTGCATCACGGTGAGCGTGCCGGTGCGCAACGACAGCGACGATATCCAGGGCGTCCTGGGCCTGGATATCCGCTTCGAGGCCCTGGCCAAGATGGAGCAGGAGGGAGAGATTTAAAGGCAGTGGTCAGTGGCCAGTAGTCAGTAAAGACGGAAAACGGAAAAATCTTCTCGTAGGGGCGAACCTTGTGTTCGCCCTATTTTTTCACCATCAAAAACCGCATTACCTCTCATTCCTGTCAAAAACTTTTTGACAAAAGAATCACAAAATGCTGGATTCCGGGGCTTGCTGGCCTCCGTTATACTGCCTGAATATCCCGTGGTCCGGTCTCGAGGCAGATAACCCTTGGAACTTCGAGAAATTTTTCACTATAATATCGACAATAATTTTTTATCCGAAAACCGCAAACCGAAAACGGTATTAATCCCAAAGTGAGGTGGCCTGATGTGCGATCCCAAAAACTTAGAAGAGATTAAGACCAGCAAGGCCAAATATGACGACAAGGTGGCCAAGGTGCTCCAGAAGATGCCGGAGCGCAAGGCTGAATTCATCAACACCTCCGGCATCCCCGTCAATCGGGTCTACACTCCTCTGGATATGGCCGATTTCGACTATATGCAGAAATTGGGCCTGCCGGGCCAGTATCCTTACACCCGGGCGGTGCAGCCCACCGCCTACCGGGGCCGCTACTGGACCATGCGCCAGTACGCCGGCTTCGGGAGCGCCGAGGAGACCAACGAGCGTTATCACTTCCTGCTGAAGTCCGGCCAGACCGGCCTCTCCGTGGCCTTCGACCTGCCCACCCAGATCGGCTACGACTCCGACCATCCTTTGGCCCAGGGTGAGGTGGGCAAGGTGGGGGTCTCCATCGACTCCTTGCAAGACATGGAGCGGCTCTTCCAGGGCATTCCCCTGGATAAGGTGTCCACCTCCATGACCATCAACTCCCCCTGCGCCGTGCTTCTGGCCATGTATCTGGCGGTGGCGGAGAAGCAGGGGGTCACCGCGGATAAGCTGCGGGGCACCGTGCAAAACGACATCCTGAAGGAGTATTCCTCCCGGGGCACCTACATCTTCCCCCCCCGGCCCTCCATGCGGCTCATCACCGACATCTTCGAGTTCTGCACCAAGGAAGTCCCCCAGTGGAACACCATCAGCATCAGCGGCTACCATATCCGGGAGGCCGGCTCCACCGCGGTGCAGGAGATCGCCTTCACCCTGGCCAACGGCATCGCCTACGTCGAAGCGGCCATCAAGGCGGGTATGAAGGTGGACGAGTTCGGCCCCCGGCTGTCCTTTTTCTTCAACTCCCACCTGGACTTCCTGGAGGAGGTCGCCAAGTTCCGGGCCGCCCGCCGGCTGTGGGCCAAGATCATGAAGGAACGCTTCGGAGCTCAGGATCCCCGCTCCCTGATGCTGCGCTTCCATACCCAGACTGCGGGCTGTTCCCTGACGGCCCAACAGCCCCTGAACAACATCGTGCGGGTGGCCTTCCAGGCCATGAGCGCCGTCCTGGGCGGCACCCAGTCCCTGCACACCAACTCCTTCGACGAAGCCCTGGCCTTGCCGTCCGAGACCGCGGTCCAGGTGGCCCTACGCACCCAGCAGGTTATCGCTTATGAAACCAATGTCTGCGACACCGTGGACCCCCTGGCCGGTTCCTACTACCTGGAGAACCTGACGGACGCCGTCGAAGCCAAGGCCCAGGAGTATATCGACCAGATCGACCGCTTGGGCGGGTCGGTGGCCGCCATCGAAAAGGGCTTTGTCCAGAAAGAGATCGGCGCCGCGGCGTACCGCTACCAGCAGGAGATCGAAAAAGGCGAGCGCGTGGTGGTGGGACTGAACCGCTTCCAGGCGGCCGAGGAGAAGCTTTCCGGCCTCCTCAAGGTGGATCCCGAGGTGGGTGAAAGACAGGTGGCCCGCCTCAAGGAACTGCGGAGCACCCGGGACAACGCCGCGGTAAGCCAGGCCCTGGCCGAACTCAAGGCCGCGGCCCAGGGCGCCGACAACCTCATGCCCCTCATCTTGAAGGCGGTAAGGGTCATGGCCACCCTCGGGGAGGTCTGCGATACCCTGCGGGAGGTCTTCGGTGAATACGAAGCCCCGGCGCTGGTGTAAAATGATTAGTTCAAGGTTCAAAGTTTAAAGTTTAAGAACCTTGAACCTCGGAATTTGGGCTTTATTTAAATGCTGACCCTAATTGAGAAGTTCCAAGTTTAGGTTCAAAAATTCATTCAGGAGATGCTTTTAACCTTGAACTTTGAACTTTGAACTTTGAACTGATAAAAGGGAGATACGAGATGCCGGAAGAGAGAAAAATCAGGGTATTGGCCGCCAAGCCCGGATTGGACGGCCATGACCGGGGAATCAAGGTAATCTGCGCCGCCTTGCGGGACGCCGGCATGGAGGTGATCTACACCGGCCTGCGGCAAACCCCGGAGCAGATCGTGGCCGCCGCGCTCCAGGAGGACGCCGACGTCATCGCCATGAGCGTCCTGTCCGGAGCCCATAATTACCTGTTTCCCCGGGTAATGGAACTGGTCAAGGAAAAAGGCATAGCCGACGTCCTGGTCATGGGGGGCGGCATCATCCCCGATGAGGATATCCCCGGCCTGAAACAGGTGGGTATTGCCGCCATCTTCACCCCGGGCACCAACACCGGCGACATCATCAACTTCATCCGGGAACACGTCCGGAAAAACTAGCCGGAAGTAAATTAAACCGACGGGGGCGCCATTAATGGCGCCCCCAGCCCTTCTCCGCCATTCGGCAGCCGGATAGCTACTCCCTGCGGCTACCGGGTAATCCGCTCTGAGCACCTATTTTCCCGCCTAACTGTTTCGCCAATATCGGTATGGGTACTTTTACTGACCAGAAATTCAGTAGTTTTACCGATTGATTTGGCGGCTAGTTCTCTTTAACTAGATAAACACGAGGGAGCGCTGAAAATTCAAGCTCCCCCAAAAAAATGTCGATTCAGGTTGCACGTTTCACGACTGCCCTGGCGCCCGGTAATTTGGTCAAGGCGCGGGCTGATAATATTAAAAACTCTTGAGGCGTCCCATGAAAAAATCAAACATTATCAATAGGCTATTCATCATTGCGGTCCCCTTAACGCTTTTATTGGCGAATATTGGGAGTGCGCGGTGCGAGTCGCAGCCTGCCGACCTCAATAACGCCCAGTCACTGGCTAAGAGAAACGACACTAAGTTGGAAATATCCAGCGATCAGGAAATGCAGGATGATAAGAGCCAAAGGTTTAAAGAGGTGGAATGGCTGATCAGGCAGAATCTTATGAAACAGTATGAGAAACTGGCGGTAAACGAAGATCTGGAAGATAATCTCGATTAGGCCCTCTTGTTGAGTGATACCATCTTCGTTTTGTAGGGGCGGGTTTGAAACCCGCCCCTACGCGTGGTATCAATAGGGATGATTTATTTCATTTCGAAGGGGAAATGGGATTATACTGAGTTGCAATCAAAAAGTAATTATTGGTAGCCGCAGGCTTTAGCCTGCGCTGCACAGGCTGGAAAGCCTGTGCTACTAAGTGATTGCGCAGTGGCATTAATCCGTGGGGGCGAACTTTAGGTTCGCCCCTTTTTTTATTCCTGGATCCAAATCCAGGCCTCCGCCAAATGCTCCCGGAGAAAGGTGCGCACCTCGCCGGGCATAAAGTGGGCAAATAACTTCGTTACGGCGTCGGCCCAGGCCGGCGCCCCCGCCAGCGCCACCTTTTCAAAGTCACCCAGGTGTTTCAGATCCAACTTAAGGTCTTCCCACAAGGCCCCCGGCGTCCAGCCCTTAAAGTCCGGGGCCAGGTGGAACAAGAGCCGCACCTTGCCGTGTTCCCGGATGACCGCTTCCAGGCGGGGCGTGAAGACCTCCCGGTAATCCCGGTCGGTGAGCCGGCCGGCGGCTCGCAGCCACAGAATCTTGCCGGTGCTTTCCGGCCTGACCTCCAGCATGAGACAACTCAAATCGGGATTTAGTCAATAAGTCTTTGTAGGGGCGGCTCGCGAGCCGCCCCTACCAGGGCAGGCGCCTCAAGGCGGCCCGAAGGCGCGGCGGATCAGCTCCTTCTCCTCTTTCCTGCTTTTGACTTCGCTGTTGATGCGGGCCGCCAGCAGCCGGTCCAGCATCTCCTTGATGAGGGGCCCGGGCGCATAGCCCAGGGCCACCAGGTCCCGGCCCCGAAGTTCCGGCTTAAGCTGCTTGAGATGGGTAAAATAGACGGAAATGGCCCGCCGGACAGGCTCCTGCCGGGATTTGGCCAGCATGTAGAGGAGATATTCCGTCGCCAGCGGCGCCAGCCCCTGGTAAATCCGGACGCGGCTGGGCTCCCCCAGGCGAAACAGGCTGATGAGGGACTTATCCGCCTCCGCCTTGCCCAGGACCAGGGACCGGGCCAGCTTGGGAGAAAGGTTGAAGCCCCCCAGCATCTCTTCCAACTCCTTGGGATGCAACGGCTCCACCAGACCCAGGAAATAGACCAGCCAGCGCTGGTAGCGGTCCTCCAGGTAGAGCAGGTCATACCAGGAGAGCACCGCCTGGATCCGCTCCAGCATGGCGCGGGTGGCGGCGTCGTAAATCAGCCGGGGATGGACCGGCTTCAGGAGATCGAATTCGGCCAGGCGGGAGATGGCGGGGATGGGGTTCTCTTCCTGCAGGATCAGCCTCAGTTCCTGGAAAAGCCGGGCCCCGGAGAGGCGGTCGAAAAAGTTGTTGCGCACCGCGTTATTGATGAGGTTGACGGTGAGCTTGCTGACGCGGAATTTGAAGCGCTGCTCGAAGCGCACCGCCCGGAAGACCCGGGTGGGGTCCTCCACGAAGCTCAAATTGTGCAGCAGGCTGATGCGCCCTTCCTTCAGATCCCGCTGGGCCCCGAAGAAGTCCAGCAGGGTGCCGAATTCCCCGGGATTGAGCTTCAGGGCCAGGGTGTTGATGGTGAAGTCCCGGCGGTAGAGGTCCATCTTGATGGAGCTGTACTCCACGATGGGCAGGGCTCCCGGGGCTTCGTAATACTCGGTGCGGGCCGTGGCCACGTCGATTTTGAAGCCGTCGGGAAAGATGATCACCGCGGTCTTGAATTTTTGGAACTCCCGGGAGCGGGCTCCATAGCGGGAGGCAAACAACCGGGCGAAGGTGATGGCGTCGCCTTCGATGACGATGTCGATGTCCAGATTTTCGTGGCGCAGCAGCAAATCCCGGACGAAGCCGCCCACCACGTAGGCCTGGTATTTCAGCTCCGCCGCCACCGCCCCCACCTTTTTGAGGATTTCCAGAATCTCCCGGGGCAGGCGCTCCCGCATCAGAGAGGCGATGTTCTTGGTGCGCACCGGCTGGGACCATTGGGCCTCATCGTCTTCGGCGGTGAGCAGGTGCAGCAGGTCGGTGCGGCTGATGATGCCGCTGACCTTGCCGTCTTCCAGCACCGGCAGGATGCGCTGCTTATGGATCATCAGCTTCTCCCGGATCTCCGGCAGCGAGGCCTCCGGCGCCACCGTGGCCACCTCGGTGGTCATGTAATCCTTCACCGGATGATTCTTGAGACCGTGGTAGATGCCCTTTTCCACCGTCTGCCGGGTGATGATCCCGAAAAGCTTGCCGTCGGCGATTACCGGCAGGGCGTTGATGCTGTAACGGTTCAGAATCAATTCGGCCCGCTCCAGGGGGACCTCCGGGGCCACCGATTTCACCGGGAAGGACATGATCTCCCGGGCCTGGCGCCACGGATGAACCCGTTTGTGCAGGATCTGGCGCAGCTTTTCCTCCACCTGGGCCAGGGGCTGGTCCTTGATGGCGGCCGAGGCCGCATAGCTGTGGCCGCCGCCTCCCATCTCAGCCAGGATGTCGGCCACGTCCACCTCCGGCAGACGGCTGCGGCCCACCACGAAGACCCGGTCTTCCATCTGGGCCAGGGCGAAGAGCACCTGGATGTTCTCCATGTCCATGAGCTTGTGGGCCACCACCGCAAAATCCGGGACATACTCCTGGGCCGTGGTGCGGGCCAGGACCACCTCGATGCCGCTGATATGGTAGTTGGTGGAGTGCTCCAGGAGGTCGTTTAACAGGGCCACCTGGTCGGCGGTGAGCTCCCGGGTGATGATCTCGGAGACCACATTGAGGTCGGCCCCCTGGCTCAGGAGAAAGGCGGCGGCCTCAAAATCCTGGGGGGTGGTGGAGGCGAAGGTGAAGGAGCCGGTGTCCTCAAAGATCCCCAGGGCCATGACGGTGGCCTCCTGGGGAGTCAGGGTGAGGCCCCGTTCTTTGATGAGGCGGGTGAGGATGGCGGTGGTGGAGCCCGTCATCTCCACCACCTCCAGGCTGCCGCGGACGTCGTCGGGGGAGTCGGGGTGGTGGTCGTAAATATGGATGTCCACTTCCCCGGAGAGGGCGGCGTCGGCGAATTTGCCGATGCGGGGGGCCTGGCGGGTGTCCACCAGGATGAGGCGCTTGATCTCCTCCGGCGCCACGTTCTTGCTCCGGGCAAAATCCAGGAAGTAGAAGCTGGAGCGGATGAAAAAATCCCGCAGGTTGCGCTCCTGGGACCCCGGAAACACCTGGATGGCCCCGGGATAAAGCTTTTTGGCGGCCACCATGGAGGCCATGGCGTCAAAGTCGGCGTTGAGGTGGGTGGTGATCACCTCCAACGTGCGGGCCGGGGCGGGTGGTTCGAGGTGATTATTATTGCGGCTCATGAGCGGGGATGGGCCTTCTCGTGCGCCTTCTTTAAGCGCGCCGCGTCCAGGTGGGTGTAGATCTGGGTGGTGGCCAGGTCGGCGTGGCCCAGCAGCAGTTGAATGACCCGCAAATTGGCCCCCCGGGACAGGAGATGGGTGGCCATGGAATGGCGCAGGGTGTGAGGGCTCAAGCCCGGGACCCCAATCTTGGCGGCGTAATGCTTCAGAATCTTCCAGAATCCCTGGCGGGTGAGCGGCCCACCCCGGTTATTGACGAAGAGATATGGGCTCTGGCGCCCCTTAAGGAGCTGGACCCGGCCCTGGGCCAGGTACAGCTCAATCTTTTCCGTGGCCTGGGCCACCATGGGCACCACCCGCTCCTTGGAGCCCTTGCCCAGGGGGCGCACCGCCCCCCGGCGCAGGTCCAATTGTTTCAAGGTCAGGCCCACCAGTTCCGAGACCCGCAGCCCGGTAGCGTAGAGGAGCTCCAACAGGGCTCCGTTACGCTGGCCCAGGGGGGTGGCGGGGTCCGGCCCATTCAACAGCGCCGCCACCTCCGCTTCCCCCAGCACCTGGGGCAGCCGCCGGGGCAGGCGGGGCGAGTCCAAAAGCTCCACCGGATTGGCCCGGACCTTCTCCTCCCTTTGTAAAAAACGGTAGAACTGGCGCAGGGCCGAGAGCTTCCGGGCCCGGCTCCGGGCCGACAAACCCCGACCCTCCAGGGCCGCGAGATAATCCTGCAAATGGGCCAGGGACACCGCGGCCCATGCGGTCAGCCCTCTGGATTCGGCAAATTGCCAGAAGTCCTGGAGGTCGCCGGCATAGGCGGCCACGGTCAGCGGCGCCAGGCCCCGCTCGGCGGTTAAGTGCTGATAAAATTGGTTGAGTTCGGCATCCATGGGCTTTAGGACCGGAGACGGGAGACAGAAGACCGCAGGAATTTTCTTGCTCCGGTCCCCGGTCTTCCATCCTCCGTCTTCATTATCTTGCTATAATCGCCATTCGATTATACCCTTAGTTTCATAAAAGTAATAGCTGAAGAGGGCCGGGGAAAGAGGTTTGGATGGGAAATGTAATTCTTTGTAGGGGCACAGCGTGCTGTGCCCCAGAATAGCGTAGGCTAAAGCCTGCGGCTACCAAAGAAGCCGGCTGGGGAACGAGATAAAAGTTTCGCCTCGTTCCCAAGCTCCTGCTTGGGAACGCCTATTTGCCCCAAGCTCCCGCTTTGGGATGATTGCGAAGCAGAGCTTCGCTTAAATTTGCGTCCCCAAGCTGGAGCTTGGGGACGAGAAAAACGGGCCCATGACTGACATCATCTACGGTCGCCACCCGGTGCTGGCCGCCCTGCGCCGGCCCGAGAGCCCCCTGGAGGAGGTCATCGTGGCCCAGGGGGTCGGGGGCTCCTGGCTTGATGAGGTGCGGCGCCTGACCCGGGCCGCCGGCATCCGCTTCCGGGTCCAGGAGCGGGCCGCCCTGGACCGCATCTGCGGCACCCCGCACCACCAGGGGATTATGGCCCGGCGGGGCGCTTATGTCTATCGCTCCGAACGCGATCTCCTGGACCGCCTGCCCGAGCTGACCGAACCCGCCCTGCTGGTGGCCGCCGACAGCCTCACCGACCCCATGAACCTGGGCAACCTGGCTCGCAGCGCCCTGGCCGCCGGGGCCCACGGGGTCATCATCCCCAAGGACCGGGCCGCCGGCGTAACCGCAGTGGTGGCCAAGGCCGCGGCCGGGGCCCTGGAATACTTGCCGGTCTACCGGGTCACCAACCTGGCGCAGTGCCTGATGCAGCTCAAGGAGGCGGGCCTGTTCGTCGTCGGCGCCGACGCCGGGGCTGCCCAGAGCCTCTATGACGCCGACCTCACCGGGCCCCTGGTGCTGGTCATCGGCGGCGAAGAAAAGGGCTTGCGCCCCCGGGTGCGGCAACAATGCGACCTGGTCCTGGCCATTCCCCAGGCGGCCCCGGAAATCGGCTCCCTCAATGCCGCCACCGCCGGCGCCGTAACTCTGTTCGAGGTGCGCCGGCAGAGAATGATGTCTAAGCCCAAATCGCCGTCAAAATAAGATTTCTGGTAGGGGCACAGCTTGCTGTGCCCTGGCCCTGGAGGTCCGGAGATTAAGGGGCGCAGCAAGCTGCGCCCCTACCACAGCAATTCTACCTGTTTGGGGGTTAAAATGTTCCAAGAAATGCGGAAGAAAGATCGGGAGGCGAGTCGCCTGGAGACCGAGGACATCCTGGCCCAAGGGATGTACGGCGTCTTATCCCTGAACGGCGGCAACGATTATGCCTATGGGGTGCCTTTCAGTTATGTCTATCTAAAAAATAGGATCTACTTGCATTGCGCCCTGGAAGGGAAGAAATTGACTCATATCCGCCGGGATAACCGCGTGTCCTTCTGCGTGGTGGTAGGAGCCGAGCCGCTGCCCGATAAATTCAGTATGACATACCAAAGCGCCATGGTTTTCGGAAAGATTTACGAAGTCGACGGCGACGAGGAGAAATTGCAGGGGTTAATCGCCCTGGTGGAAAAATATTACCGCGGTGACCAGGAGCATATCGAGCGGGGCAAAGAAAAGGCCGCCAATTCCCTGTTTAAAACCGCGGTCCTGCGGCTCGACATAGACCATATGACGGGAAAGATCAGGAGGGCGAAGGCAAAAAATTCCTAAAATCAGCCTGGCAAAAGCCGGTCTGGGTAGGACGTAATTTTTTCGCTGCGGCTGACCGCTGACCGCTGACCCCTTGCCAGACGAGAAAGTCGTGGTTATTATGGGGCATGCCGCGCATCTGGGTTTGGCAGGAGGAGCAAGCCGCGGCCTTCATGGCAGCGGCCCAAAAAGTGCTCTCGGCCGGGGGCGTCATGGCGGTGCCCACCGAAACCTTTTACGCCCTGGCGGTCAACCCCTTTGACGAGGTGGCCCTGGCCCGGCTCTTCGCCCTGAAGGCGCGTCCGCCGGAGAAGCCGGTGCTGGTGTTGATCGCCGGCCCGGAGATGTTATCCCAGTTGGCCCAGGCGGCGCCGGCGGCGGCCTCCGGGTTAATGGCCAGGTTTTGGCCGGGCCCCCTGACCCTGATTTTACCGGCCCTGGACCACCTGCCCCGGCTACTCACCGGCGGCACCGGCACCATCGGGGTGCGCCAGCCCCGCCAGCCTCTCGTCTGCCGGCTGATGGCGACCCTCGGGTTGCCGGTAACCGGCACCAGCGCCAACCGCTCCGGTCGGAGGCCCCTGACGGCGGCCGCCGAAGTGGCCCGGGAATTCGGCGCCGGGGTGGATCTGATCCTGGAGGCGGGCCCCTGCCCCGGGGGCCTGCCTTCCACCATCGTGGACGTAACCGGCGTGCCGCCCCGCTTGGTGCGGGCCGGGGCCATCCCCGCGGCCCGCCTCAAAGAAGTGATTCCTGACCTGAGGTCATAATGGCAAAAGATCCGGCCGTAGTGGGCATCGACTTGGGCGCCACCAATGTTCGCCTGGCCCTGGTCTCCTTGAGCGGCAAGATCCTCGTCCGTTGGGAGCGGGCCACGGCCTCCATGCCCAATCAGGACGCCATGGTTTCCACCCTGGCCAACGATCTGGCCGTCTGCGGCGCCGAAGCCCACTCCCGCCGGCTGGAAGTCCAGGGCGTGGGTCTGGGGATCCCCGGCCGGATTCTCTCCCAGGAAGGCCGCGTCGCCTTTTCTCCGAACCTCCCGGCTTTGAATGGCTGCCCCCTGATGGCGCGCCTTAAGCCGCTGCTCAAGTGGCCCGTGTTTCTGGAAAACGACGCCAACCTCTTCGCCCTGGGGGAGCATTGGCTGGGGGCCGGGGTTGGGCGCCAGCACCTGCTGGGCATCACCCTGGGGACCGGGGTGGGGGGCGGCCTCATCCTGAACGGCCGGATCTGGCAGGGCGACGAAGGCACCACCGGGGAAATCGGCCATATCACCGTGGAGCCGGATGGCCAGAGATGCCACTGCGGCAACCGGGGCTGCCTGGAGACCCTGGCGTCGGCCTCCTGGACCGTGGCCTGGGTCAAGGAGCAGTTGGCCCAGGGGGCCCCTTCCTGGCTGCAGGATCTGTATGTCACCGATCCCGACGCCATCCGGGGGGAAACCCTGGTGGCGGCCGCCCTCAACCGGGATCCCCTGGCCCAGCGGGCCTTCGACCGGGTGGGGCGCAGCCTGGGACAGGCCATCGCCGACGTGGTGCATCTTCTGGGGCTCTCCCAGGTGATCATCGGCGGCCGCTTCGCCCGGGCCTGGGAGGTCTTCCAACCTTCCATGTCCGAGGAACTCTTTCACCGCCTCACCCTGTTCCCGCCGGAGGCCGTAAGCGTCTCCCAGGCCGTACTGGGAGACGACGCCGGCCTCCTGGGCGCCGCCCGCCTGGCCTGGGATATGATTAGCAGTAAGCAGTGAGCAGTGAGCAGTAAGCAGTGAAAAAAGTTTCGAGTTTCGAGAAAATGTAGGGTGGGCACTGCCCACCATTATTTGTAGGGTGCGTTCCACGCACCATCATTACCGAGATCAAAATTTATGACCGAAAAACCTAAGCCAATCCCCGTGGCCCGGCCCACCCTCGGTGAAGAGGAGGCCGCCGCGGCCCGGCGGGCCATCCTCTCCGGCTGGGTGGTGCAGGGGCCCGAGGTGGAGGCCTTTGAAAAGGAATTCGCCGCCCTAATGGGGGCGCCGCTGGCGGTGGCCTGCTCCAGCGGCACCGCCGCCCTGCACCTGGCCCTCCTGGCCCTGGACCTGCAACCCGGTGATGAAGTCATCACCGTCAGTTCCTCGTTCATCGCCACGGCCAACGCGGTGCGCTACGTGGGCGCCACCCCGGTCTTCGTGGACGTGGAGCTGGAAACAGGCAACCTCAATCCGGACCTCATTGAGCCGGCCATCACGCCGCGCACCCAAGCCATCCTGGCGGTGCACCAGTTGGGGATGCCCTGCGACCTGGGCCGCATCCTGGCCATCGCCCAAAGGCATAAGCTACCCGTGGTCGAGGACGCGGCCTGCGCCATCGGCTCCGAGATCCGCCTGGCAGGCGGAGACTGGGAGCCCATCGGCCGGCCCCGGGGCCTGCTCGCCACCTTCTCCTTTCATCCCCGCAAGGTCATCACCACCGGCGACGGCGGCATGGTCACCGGCGGCGATCCTGAAATTATGGCCCGTCTGGCCCGCCTGCGGACCCACGCCATGTCCCTGTCCACCGCCGAGCGCCACGGCTCCGGTAAGGTGATGTTCGAGCAATATCCGGAAGTGGGCTATAATTACCGCCTCAGCGACATTCAGGGCGCTGTGGGCCGGGAGCAGCTCAAGCGCCTGCCGGGCCTGGTGGCGGCCCGCCGGCGCCTGGCGTCCCGTTACCGGGAGGCCCTGGCCGGGAACCCGCATCTTACCCTCCCCAGGGAGCCGGACTTTGCCCGGAGTAATTGGCAGTCCTTCTGGATCATCTTGCCGGACGACGCCCCCTTATCCCAGGTGGAGTTGATGCAGACCTTGCTGGCCCGCGGCATCCATACGCGGCGTGGGGTGATGTGCGCCCACCGGGAGCCGGCCTACCGGGAGCTGCCCCTCCGCCGGCCGCTGCCGGTGAGCGAAATCATAGAGGACCGCAGCGTCATACTGCCCCTGTATCCCGAGCTGACCGAGAGGGACCAGGATCGGGTCATCGCCGCCCTGGCGGAAATTCTCCGCTGAGAAGGTGATCAGCGAGATCCCTGTGGCGCAGACCGCGGCTGTTTTATAGCAAAAAAACATTCTAAACAGTATAATGACCAAGAGGCTCAACCGGGATCACCTAAGCAGCTTGCCTTTTTAATAATAATTCTTTCAATTAAAGTGTTATAATGGGGGCATTATTTTGGTCCCAGGGGCCAAAAAGCCGGATGAGCCTGAGAACAGAAACCAAATGCCGTTGAGCTGGAGATGGCGCCTTGTCGTCGCCCTTTTAGGGATAGCTCTTATGAGCCCTTCCGGGGCAGCCGCCAAGATTGAGCGCTTCAAGGATAAAGAGGGCACCCTGCACATTTCCAATACGGGGGAGGTGCCAGTCAAGCCGGGAGGAGCAACGGCGCCCAATCAACCTTCGACGCCGACGGCGACGCCGGCGCCGCCGCCCCAGCCCATCCCACCGTTGCCGCGGCCGGTGCCGGTCCCCCCGCCGCCGGAACAGGTAGCGCCGCAGCCTCCGGCTGATTCGGGGGAAGCCCCGCCGGTCATGGACCGCGATCCGAATGAACAGCAGCTTGAGCCACCGGCAGAGCAGCCGGCCCCGGAGGCCGGCAATAATGAAGCCGGCCACCAGGCTCAAATTGACCCTGGCGCCGCTGGCGGTCAACCCAAAGCCCCGCCGACCTTTCCTCAAAGGGGGGGGCCACAGTGGGAGGGGTGGGGACGCCTTGGGCAAGCAGATTTCTCCCGGGCCAGGGGACCGCGGCCAACCTGGTCGGCCCTGAAAGGATAACGGCATGACTGTCCAACTCGCCAGCCTGAAGGATTGGGGCCCCATCGAACTCTTTGAAGGGCTCTCCATCCGCTTTTTAAAAGAAAACCGCTGCCTGCCCCTGAAACGGGAAGACGGACAGGTCATCATTGCCATGGCCGACCCCGGCGATCAAGAGGCCCACCAGGCGCTGGAGGTGGCCCTGGGGGCCAGGGTATCGCCGGTGCCGGCCGCCGAAAACGAGATCCTGGAATATATCGATACGGTCTATCGGCCGGGCAGCGCCATGTCCCGATTGGTGGGCGATCTGGAGCCCGAGGATATGGACCTGGTTTCCGAGGAGACCGCCGAGATCGGCCACCTGCGGGATATGGCCCGGGAGGCCCCCATCATCCAGTTGGTCAACCTCCTGGTGCTCCGGGCCATTCAGATGGGGGCCTCCGACATCCACCTGGAGCCCTACGAAGACTCCTTCCGGGTCAGATACCGCCGGGACGGCATCCTCTATGAGGCCGAATCTCCTCCCAAGGGGTTGCAGGCCGCAGTCCTGTCCCGCCTGAAGATCATGTCCCGTCTGGATATCGCCGAACGCCGGCTGCCCCAGGACGGCCGCTTCCGCCTGAAGGTGCAGGGCCATGACATCGATTTCCGGGTCTCCACCCTCCCCACCCTGTTGGGGGAGAGCATGGTGATCCGCATCCTGGACCGGGAGAAGGTCATCCTGGACCTGAACCGTCTCGGTTTCCCAGCCCGGCAGCTGAAGCAGTTCGACGAGATGATTCATAAGCCCTACGGCATGATCCTGGTCACCGGGCCCACCGGCAGCGGCAAGACCACCACCCTGTATGGCGCCCTGGAAATCATCAATTCGCCGGAGAAAAAGATCATCACCATCGAGGACCCGGTGGAGTACCGCCTCGCCGGGGTTACGCAGATGCAGGTGAAGTCCGGCATCGGCCTCACCTTCGCCAAGGCCTTACGGCACATCGTTCGCCAGGACCCGGACGTGGTGCTGGTGGGGGAGATCCGGGACCGGGAAACCGCCGAGATTGCGGTGCACGCCGCCCTCACCGGCCACCTGGTCTTCAGCACCCTGCACACCAACGACGCGGCCGGGGCCATCTCCCGGTTGCTGGAGATGGGCGTTGAAGACTTTCTGCTGGCCTCCGCCATCATGGGCATCCTGGCCCAGCGTCTGGTGCGCCTCATCTGCCCCGAATGCCGCACTCCCCTGCCGCCGGGGACCACCCGGCTGGAGTTGGACCAAAATGGACGCAACGGCCTCCCGGCCAGGGAACCGGTGCAGTTGTTCGTGGGCCAGGGTTGTCCCGCTTGCGCCCACACCGGCTACTGGGGCCGTACCGGCATCTACGAACTTTTGTTGGTGGATGAGACCATTCGCCAATTGATCCTGAATAGGGCAGAAGCCGCGGCCATCCGCCAGGCCGCCATGTCCCAGGGAATGCAGACCATGGCGGAGGATGGCTGGGCCAAAGTGGCTCAGGGTCTCACCACCACTCAGGAAGTCCTCCGGGTTACCCAGGAATGAAAAGTAGCCAGTAGTCAGTGGTCAGTTAAAACCAACAATGAGGTAGGGTGCGGTCCACGCACCACTGGTCTTTCATGGATATGGGTGAGCCGAAGGTTGCAACTTATTGAAATAAAGTTTCTTTTCTAACGAAAAACCAAAAACCAAAAACGGTATAAGCTTCATGCCCCTTTACCATTACCGGGCCAGTGACCCGGGCGGCAACATCGTCAGTGGCATTTTGGAGGCCCGGGAGGAACGCCTGGTGGTTTTGCACCTCCACCAAGGCGGCCTCATTCCCCTGCGCATCAGCCAGAAAGAAGAGACTTCCGGCTGGAAGGGCGGACTGGGTCGAGGTCGCGGTTCCCGGGTACCCCTCAAGGACGTGGTACACTTCACCCAGGAACTGGCGGCGCTCTTAAAGGCCGGCCTGCCTCTGGACCGCAGCCTCCAGGCCCTCCAGGAGGTAACCAGCCGGCCCGCCATGAAACAGATCCTGGCTCAGGTGCTCCGGGACCTGCAAGGGGGCAAAAGCCTGTCGGAATCTCTGAGCCGGCACCGGGCTTTCTCATCCCTTTACGTCAGCCTGGTCGAGGCCGGGGAGACCGGCGGCTTCCTGGACGAGGCCCTGGACCGCCTGGGGGATTACCTCAAGACGGTGAGCGAGTTCCGCAGTTATCTCCTCACCGCCTTGATCTATCCCATAATCCTGGCCGGGGTGGGGTCCCTCTCCCTCATCCTCATGCTCCTTTACGTGGTGCCCCGCTTCGAGGATTTTTTCAAGGAGATGGGTCAAAACCTCTATTGGAGCACCAGCTTGCTGCTGGCCCTGAGCCGGGGATTTCGCTCCTACTGGTGGGCGGCCGGACTGCTGGCGGCCCTGGCGGCGCTGATTGTGGTGCGCCTGGTCCGAAGCCCCCAGGGCCAACTGACCCTGGACCGCTTCAAAATGACCGCCCCCTTACTGGGAGATTTGAGCCGCCGGGTGGCCGCCGCCTTTTTCGCCAAGACTCTGGGCACCCTGCTCAACAACGGGGTACCCATGGTCACCTCCCTGCGGGTGGTCATCAATTCGGTGGCCAACCGTTATCTGGCCCGCTCTCTGACCGGGGTGCTGGCCAACGTGGAAAAGGGGCAGCAGCTTTCGGTTTTATTGAAGAAAGTGGGGATGTTCCCAGAGTTGTTCCTACAGATGGTGGCCATCGGCGAAGAGACCGGACATCTGGCGGACATGCTCCTATCTGCGGCCCTGTCCCTGGAAAACGATGCCCGCACCGCGGTTCGCCGGCTGATGGCTTTGCTGGAGCCGGTCTTGATCCTGGCGACCGCCCTGGTGGTGGCCTTTATTATCGTGTCCCTGATGCTGCCCATCTTGAACCTTTACGAGATTCAGTTTTAACGAGGGCCGGCTCACCAGCATCGAAGTTAATAGGTATCTTGGGCAAGGAGGAATACCACCCTTGAAGGAAAAACCGCACCGCAGCGCAGGTTTCACCCTCATCGAATTGATGATCGTCCTTTTCATCCTGGGGCTGCTGGCCGCCTTGGTGGCTCCCCGCCTCATGGGACGGGTGGGCAAGGCCAAGCAGAAGACCGCCCAAGCCCAGATCCAGTTGTTGGCCACCGCCCTAGACCTGTACCATCTAGACGTCGGCCGCTATCCCACTGAAGAAGAGGGACTCAAGTCCCTATACGCCAAGCCGGAGAGCGGTTCCAACTGGAGCGGCCCTTATCTGGACAAAGCGGTGCCCAAGGACCCGTGGGGCCGGGATTACGTCTATAAGTGCCCCGGCGAGCACGGGCCCTATGACCTCTCCTCCCTGGGGGCCGACGGCCAACCCGGCGGAGAGGGCGAAAACGCCGACATTAACAACTGGGAATCATCGCAATGATGGTGCGGCCGTGACTACCTCGATTAATCCCCCAATTCCCCTTTCAGAAAGGGGGAACCGCGGGGATTTGCCGCGGCCGGAGTGAGTCCCGTGTGTTAACAGATCGGGTCGGATCAACGAGGCTCGGGAAGCCCGGGTCCTTGGGGCCGGACGGTTTCACCCTCCTGGAACTGATGGTGGTGCTGGCCCTCCTGGCCCTGCTCATGGGCCTGGTGCTGCCGGGCTTGCAGCGCACCGTCAAAAAGGAGCGGGACCGGGCCACCCTGCGGCAATTGACCCTGGTCCTGAGGTTAGCCCGCAGCCAGGCGGCCACCACCCGGCAGCGGGTCCGGGTCTTCGTGAACCGGGAAACCGGGCGCTACTGGCTGGAGGGCTCCGATCGCCGAGGGATGCTGACCGGGATGCACCTCGGGGAGACTCGCCTGGTCTGGCAGGATCCGGGCCATCGCCAGGGCTACATTGCCTTCTATGGCGACGGCAGCTCCAGTGGCGGCAAATTGGCCCTGGAGGACCTCACCGGCCGCCGCTATAACCTGGAAGTGGAGATCATCACCGGCAAAGTCTCCCTCAAGACCGAAGAGGAAAAGACCTAATTTTATCTCTATGTGACAAATTTTTTCGTAGGGCCGGGGCTCCCCCGCCCTGCCTTGGGCGAGGAAACCTCGCCCCTACAACCAGTAAGATGAAACGGCATAATGGTGCAGTGGATAGGCTAATCAGGCATTTGGCGATACGGTTGCAGCCTTCTCGGCCGTCGGCCTGCCAGGGATTCAGTCTGCTGGAAGTCCTGGTGGCCACCACCCTGATGGGGCTGGTATTGGTGGTGCTGCTCCAGGTCCTCACCGGCGCCATGCGGGCCCAGGAGATGACCCTGGAGCATGCCCGGGCCTTGCAGGTGGCCGAAAAAGCCCTGCAGGAAAGCTGCACCGCGATGAATCTGGCCGCGGCCCAATACCAGGGACAGGCCGGGCCTTATAACTATCTGGTGAAGGTGACGCCCCAATATGAGGTGGCCGACCAGACCCTGGATCGCCTGGTGAGATGCTCGCTAATCCAGGTAACGGTGTCCTGGGAGGAGCGGGGCAGCACCCGGTCTGTCTCCCTGGAGACCATCCGCGCCGCGACCCAGAGGCGCATGTGAGGATGCGGTCAACTGGCCCAGCCCCCGCCGCGGCTGGTTTTACCCTGCTGGAGCTCGTGGTGGCCCTGGCTCTTACCAGCCTCCTCACCGTGGTGGCTTACAGCTCCCTCAGCATTAGCCTTAAGGCGGTGGGGCGCGGCCAGCTGGCCGCGGAGCGGTTGCAGGAACTGCGCGTGGGGCAGAATATTCTGGAGCGCTCCTTGAGTTCCGCCGTCCTGGGGTCCCTGGCGGACCGGACCTATTTTATCGGCGACCCCCGGCAGATGCGGTTCTTCACCCTCGAGCCCCTGGAAGCCTACAACCTGGGGGGCGCCTATCACTGGCGGGTGCTTCTGGGTCAGGATGAGGCCGGCAACGGCGTCCTGGCAGTGGAACAGACCAAAAATGTCAACTGGTACCGAGACCCCGAAGGCGTGGAGGTGCGGCAGATCATTATCAGCGGTTTGGCGGAGGCGCATTTCGCTTACGGGACCGGAGGCGAGGAATACGAGAACTGGGACGCCAAAAAAGTCGGCAATCTGCCGGAGTGGGTCAAGGTCTACCTGACCTTGAATAACCAACAATCCCTGGTATTGATGATCCCTATCCATGTGGCGGAGTTTAGACCCAAACAAAGATAGCCGCTCCCGGGGCCGGCGCCGGGATGAAAGCGGCGTGGTACTGCTGCTGGTGCTCCTGGTCCTGGCCCTCATCAGCGTTCTGGTGCTGAGCTGGGCCCAGGAGTGGCGCACCGAGCTCCGGCTGGCCGCCAACTTCCGGGAAGCGAGCCAATGCCACCGCCTGGCAGAGGCCGGGGTCTATTACGCCTTGGGCAAACTCTTGGAAGCCAAGTCGATTGAGACCAGCGCGTTCAACCTCAACTCCGAGGAAGCGGCGGCCAAATTAGCCGCGGCCTGGCGAGGAAATCGGAGCCCTCACCAGCTTAAACTGCCGGGGGGGTTGGTAGAAGTGCGACTGGAAGACGAGGGGGGGAAGATCAATCTCAATCAGGTCAACGAGGAGACCATGGCCACTCTCTTCACCGGCATCGGCTTTCCCCTGGCGCAGATTCCCATCATGGTGGACTCTATCCAGGATTGGCGCAGTCGCGGTGACCGGCCGCGGCCCAATGGGGCCAAAAGCGCTTACTACCTGGGGCTGGAGCCTCCTTACGTCTCCCGCAACGGCCCCTTTGAAGTGGTGGAAGAGCTGGCCTGGGTGCGGGGTTTTGCAGGCAGCCCCATCATTCCCCGTCTGGGAGAGTGGCTGACGGTGCAGGCGACCCAGGGGATCAATCTCAATACCGCGCCCCTGGAGGTCTTGCTGGCCCTGGGCTTGCCCCCGGATGTGGCTCAGGCCATCATTGTCACCCGGGAGCGGCAGCCCTTCAAAAACTACCAGGACGTTTCGATGTTGGCTCTAAATGCCATGCCGGGCCAGTTTCAGCAACTGACCTTTCAAGCCTCTCCTTTTTTTACAATAAAATCCATCGGTATGGTAAATAAGAAGGGAGGGCGCCAACAAATCAAGGCCCTGGTGCGCCTGGATTTGTCGATGCAAAATTCCTGGGAAATTCTCTCCTGGGTGGACGATTTTCCCGGATAAGGAAAGATTCCGGGTTGGATAAAGATGATGAAATTAGACGTTAACGGCTGGTGGCAGAGTTTCTCCAGCTCCCTTCTGGCCGGGGCCGATGGCCTAGGGGTCTATCTGGACGACACGGCCCTCACCCTGGCCCACGTGGAAAAGGGCCTTAAGGGCCTCCAGGTGCGGCATATCATCAGGCTGGACCGGGAGAGGACGGAGGACCTGGCCCTGCGGCTCAAGGAGGCGGTATCCCGTTGGGGCCTGGAGGGCTGCCCGGTGAGCCTGGCGGTGAGCCGGGATCTCGGTTTCCTGCGGCCGGGGGCCTTGCCTCAGGCCGCGGCCGAGAACCTCTCCCAGGTGGTGGCTTACGAGCTGGACCGGTTCCTGCCCATGCCGGCGGAGCGCCTCTATTACGATTACCAGGTGTTGGGAGAGACGGAGACAGAAATCCATCTCATGCTGATGGGCCTGCCCCGGGAACCGGTGGACATGTGCCTCAACCTCTTGTCCCAGGCAGGCTTACGGCCCATGGCCGTGGAATTGTCCACCGCCGCGGTCGCCAACTCTTTTAACCAACTGGCCGGCAAGCTACCATCCTCATGGCTGCTGCTGCACCTGAAACCGGGCGCCTTTGAACTGGCTCAAATCAAGGACCAGGCCATTATTGCCTGCCACCAGGGGCGCAGCTCGTCCGGGGCTGACCTCAACCGGAGCTTGGCCGCAGAGATCGGCCGTCTCAGTACTGCAGGCCGTGACGCCAAGGCCCTGTGCCTTTATGGCCGGGGGCTGCAGGGATTTCAGGTGACCGCTTTGAGCGAGACCTATAACTTGAAGCCGGTTTATCCCAGTCATCTGGTCATCCAGAACCTGCCGCCGGAAACGGAGCAAGACGGGGCCCTGGCCGCGGTGGGGGCCGCCCTGAGAAGCCTGGGCAAGGTTTCCCTGACGGCCAACCTCCTGCCGGTCGCTGAGCGGGCCGCGGTTCACCTGGGCCGGTTTTCCTTCAACAATTTGATGCTGCTGGTCTTTTTGGGGCTTTGCCTCATCTGGGGCGGCAGCGCCCTGATCCACCAGCGGGTGGTGCTTTATCAGGTCAACCGGCACGTGGCCGCCCTGGAGCCGGAAGCCCGGCAGGTGGAGCGCCAGTTGGAGGAGAGCCGGGCCCTGGCCAAGCAGATGGAAAACTTCCGCAAAATGGGAAGTACTCCCGATAAGCTCCGGATACTTAAAGACCTGACCCAATTAATCCCCGACAACACCTGGCTTTTCAACCTGCGCCTCAGCAGGCAAAACCTGGATATTAGCGGGATGTCCAAATCGGCTTCCGATTTAATCCCACTGCTGGAGAAATCCGGCTGGCTGACTAAAACCGAATTCGCTTCGCCCATTGTGACCGATGCCAACAAACAAGAGCATTTTAAGATTAAAGCAGATTTTAAAGGCGGGGAGCCAGTTTCTTGAGGGACTAGACCCCCGGCAGCGGCGCCTGGCCATGATTGGCGGCGGCGTTCTGTTGCTGGCCCTGGTCTACCTGGTGGTGATCATCCCCATCATGGCCCTGGAAGACAGTTGGTCCCAGGAGATAGCCCGCCAGCGCCAGTTGCTGGTTAAATACCAGAGCCTGATTAACAGCAAGGCCAAGGTGGTCCAGGGCAACAAGGAGATGAAAGCCGCCCTGGCCCAGGCGGAGGGCCAGTTTCTCTCGGGGGACAACCCCGCGGTGGCCTCCGCCGATCTCCAGGAAATCCTGAAGGTCCTGACCCGGGACCACGGGGTCCAGATGACCAGCACCAAGGTCCTGACCCCCCGGGAGGCTGGCCCGTACCTGGAGGTGCCGGTGCAGGCGCAATTGTCGTGTACCACGGGGCAATTGCTCACCATCCTCTATCAATTGGAGCACCACAAGAAGCTCCTGTTTGTCCCCGAACTGGAGGTCAATGCCCCCCGCTGGACGGTGGGGACCCAGAAGACCACCGCCGCCTTGCAGGTTAACCTGGTGGTCTCCGGCGTGATTAAAAAAAGTAAAGGGGTCTCCAGTTGATCTGGCGCCGAGGCTATAATCTGTGGCATATTATCTTACTGGTGGTCAATTGCCTGCTGCTTCTGGCCATTGCTCATATCTGGTGGGGTGAAAACGGCGCCCCGGTTGCCTCCCGCCCCGGCCAGGGTCCGGAATTGCCCACGGCTCCCTTGCTGCGGGATCAGCAGCCCATCAGCGCTTTCCAGGTGGTGGCGGCCAAAGACCTGTTCAGCCAAGATCGCAACGCTCCCCCAACCGACCAGCCTGCCCAGGTCCAGGCCACTCTGGAGGGTCGGCAACTCCTGGGCACCATGATTATCGGCGATGAGCGGGTGGCTCTGATCAGCAGCAAACCGGCAGCCGCCGCTCGGGGCAGGCAGGAACCCCAACTAGATGTGGTGCACCAGGGAGAAGAGTGGGAAGGTTTTAAAATATTGGAAATCTCTACCGAATCCGTGATATTAGAAGGTAAAGACGGTAAAAAGACCTTGAACTTCCCTGAATAGAGGCTACCTCTTGAAGAAGATGTGTGGTTCCTGCAATATGGTGGGTAAGCATCCTGAGGACGGCTGGCTCCCAGGTATTCTAATCTTCATCCTGGCCTTCGGGTTCCTGGGTTGCGCCGGTCCCGCCCGGGAAACCACCGCGCCTTTGCCGCCCGAATCCCGGCGGGTGCCGGTGAAGGTCTTTCAGCCCTCGGCTCCCCCGGAGCGCAAGTCTGCCAAGAAGGAAAAGCTCCCGGAGGAGTCGGCTTTGGAAGAGCGAGGCCTGGAGACCTTTACTACCCGCTTGAAGAAGATTCCCACCTCCCGTCCGGCCCCGAAGAAGGGCGAAAAGGTCTATCCCATCGACCTGAACCTGAAAAACGCTGATTTGGTGGAGGCCATCCGGGTCCTGGCCGAAACCATGGGACTCAACTATTCCGTTGACCCCAAGGTCAAAGGCACCGTCAACGTGCGGGCTTCGGGCAAGCTGAGTGAAAGCGAACTCCTGTCCATCATGGAGACCCTCCTCACCATCAACGGCGCCACCATGATCAAGGGCCCCGGAGACTTGTACAAGATCGTGCCCATGGACAAGGCCGCCGCCCGGGCCCTGCCGGTTTATAGCCAGGGCGCGGTGCCCCCGGGCATGCGGGCCCAGGTGATTTTTCTCGAGCAAACTCCCGCCAAGGAGATGGTGACGGTGTTGAAGCCTCTGCTCTCCCCCGCCGGCAGCCTCGGGGAGGCGGCTCACAATGCCCTGATCCTGATAGATACCCCGGATAACATGGAGAAGTTGCTGCAGTTAATCCACCTGATAGATTCCCGGGCCCTGGCTCAGACCTTGGTGCGTATCGTCAAGGTGCACAATAGCGCTCCCAAGGAAGTCATCACCGAATTGGAGACCATCTTTGCGGCTTACGGCACCCTGGCTGCCAAGGGGAAATTCGGGGTGAACTTCCTGCCGGTGGCCCGCCTCAACTCCGTGATGATCCTGGCCAATTCCGGGCCCCTGATGGAGCGGGCCCTCTACTGGGTGCGCCAGCTGGATGCGAAAACCGACATGCTGGCCAATGTCCATGTCTATAATGTCGAGAATTACAAGGCCAAGAACCTGGCCAACCTCCTGACCCAGGTGTACGGCGGCACCGCCGCGGCGCCCACCGTCAAAGAAACTAAGTCGGAGACGGGCATGGGAATCGGCGGGGCCGGCGGCTTCGGCGGCCTAGGCGGCATGGGTGGCATGGGCGGGACCTCAGGGGGTGCCGGTGGTATGGGCGGTATGGGCGGCACGCAGCAGCGTGGCGCCATGGGCGGGACCATGAGCGGGACCTTGGGAACGGCCGGCGGCGTCGCCGGCGGAATGGGAGCGACCGCAGGAGTCCCCGGGGGTGATGTCGGCGGGGGAGCCTTGAAGGAGCGGGCCCTGGGCGCCGGCGGCGAAGGCACCGCCCCCAAGGAGGGGGTGCGCATCATCCCGGATGACGAAAACAACCTCCTGGTGGTGGTGGCCCCGCCCCATGAATGGAACATCATCTCCCGGATTCTGAAGCAGTTGGACATCATGCCCCGGCAGGTGTTGAACGAGGTGCTCATCGCCGAGGTGCGCCTCACCGATGATCTAAAATACGGCATCGAGTTTTTACTCGGCGGGGTGCCCCAGTCCGTGCAAACCTCCACCGGCACCACCACGGGAGGTACGGTCCCAGCCGGCCTCTTGGTGGCGGGGGGGCAACAAGGATCGACTACGTCTGTTACTGGTCCTTCTGGATCTACTGGTACAATTTCCACGGCGCCAACCACCCTCTCGGGGGTGCAGTCGATATCGGGGGCCGCTGCGACCTTCACCACCGCCGGGGGCTTTACCTTCTTGGCCCTGGACACGGCGAACAAGCTCAGAACCCTTATCAACCTGCTGGCCTCCGAGGGCAAGGTGGAAATCCTGGCCTCGCCCCATATCATGGCGGCCAATAACCAGGAGGCCCGCATCCAGATCGGCTCCGACGTGCCCACCCTCACCTCCCAGTCCGTGCCCCTGATCAGCCAGACCACCTCCTTCCAGACCTCCACGGTGCAATACCGCAGCACCGGCATCATCCTGTCGGTGAAGCCCCAGATCAATGCCAAGGGCCTGGTGACCCTGGATATCGCCCAGGAAGTCAGCAACGTGGACACCACTACTTCCACGGTATCCGGCAGCCCCACCTTTACGGTGCGCAGCGCCAAAACCTCTCTGACCACCGCCGACAACCAGACCGTGGTCCTGGGCGGCCTCATCCGGGAGGACAAAAGCCGCACCCAGGCCGGGATTCCCGGCTTGCGGAAAATGCCCATCATAGGGCCTTTGTTCGGCTCCGATGCCATACATAAAGAGAGGACCGAACTTTTGGTCTTGATTACGCCCCACATAATTACTAATATGGAAGAGGGGGCTCGCATCACCCAGGACATGAAGGAGAAGGTGGGGTTGGATGAAGCCCAGCCCACGCACCGGCAGGGGTCAACGCCCGGAGGCAAGCGCCAGGAAGCGGGGCCTAAATATTGAGATGGAAACCAAGACAAACTTGTGATAATGTGATAATAGAAAAGCGAGTCAAGGTTTTACGGCGCTGCAGGCGCCGGGGAGAAGCAGCCATGAAAAGCAAGATACTAGTGGTCATGCTGGCCGTGAGCCTGGTGTGCGCCTGGGGCGGCACCAGTGTGGCCGGGGTCTTGGGTTATTCCCTGGAGCGGGCCGATCGGGGATTTGAACGTAAGGCGGACGCCGAGCCCAGCGCCACAGTGGTCGCCTTTGACGGCTTGATTGCCCGCCCTCTGGGCCTGGCCACCACCATCGGCGGCACCGGGCTGTTCCTGGTCACCTTGCCGTTTAGCGTTCCTTCCGGGAGCGTCAATGAGGCGGCCCAGGGCATGATCGTCAGGCCGGGGGGCTATACCTTCGTCCGTCCCATGGGCCGGAGCGATAAGCGTTTTGAGGAAGAAGGGGTCTTTGGACGTTAAGAACTTGGATCTGTAAATGAGCTGAGGCCTAAGCCCCTCTTCGGATAGAAGAGCCGGTCAATTTTGTCTGACAGCCGCAGGTTTCGACCTGCGGTTTTTCATTTTGGCAGGCCCTTTTCCGCTTTTCTGGTGGTTGCCAAAAGTTTTTTCATTTACCCCATTTTTAATGAATCGTAGTGGCACAGCGTGCTGTGCCCTAATAATAATCCGGGCTAAAATCCATCCGCAGCCGGCCAATATCAGATTAAGCCAAAAAACTCGACAATTTTGTCGCCGATGAACAGGTAAAGGAGCGCGGCGGCGGCCAGAAATGGTCCGAAGGGGATGCGGGTGGTGCGCCACTGGCCGCCGCGCCAGTCGCCTCCGGCCAGGGTCAGCCCTATTCCCGCCAGGGTGCCCAGGGTGGCGCTGAGGAAGATAATATAAGGCAAGGAATTTACCCCCAGAAAGGCCCCGATCATCGCCAGCAATTTCACATCGCCCCCGCCCATGCCCCTTTTGCCGGTGATTCTTTCGTAGAGCCAGCCCGTGAGGAAGAAAAAACCGCCCCCCAGCAGCGCCCCCAAAACCGCCGCGAGAAAGGCGAGGTGCGGCAAAAACAGGGCCAGGACCAGGCCCAGGACGATGCCGGGGTAGGTGATGGCATCGGGAAGCAGGCGGTGTTCCAGATCGATGGCGCTCAGGGCCAGGAGGGCTCCGCCGAACGGCCCGTAGGCCAGGAGCAGGGGGCTCCAGGGAAACCGGAGCCACAGGGCCAGGGCGAGCAGGCCTCCGGCCAGCTCCAGCAGGGGATAACGCCGGGAAATACCGGCGCCGCAAAAGCGGCAGCGCCCTTTAAGGACCAGGTAGCTGAGCAGGGGCAGATTGTCGTACCAGGGTAGCGGCGTGCGGCAGTGCGGGCAGCGGGAGCGGCCGGCCCAGACCTGCTCGTGTACGGGGAGGCGGGTGGCCACCACGTTGAGGAAGCTCCCCAGGGCCAGACCCACCAGGAAGGCCAGGAGTGCAGCCATCAGCCGGCCCTTTGGCATCTCGGGGCCGCCGCACCCCTATCCGGTGACGGATCAAAACAGGGCCCCATCTTGCCGCGGCTCACTCTTCTCCGAATCCTATCTGCCTCACCTTCTCTAGAGGCATGTTCCAGTAACCCAGATCGGTGGTGCCTTCGATGATCTGGCCCACGAAGAGGTCTCCCTTGAGTTTCTCTCCGGAGGTGAGGACGATATCCACCCGGCGGAACCGGTCATCCTCGGGGCCCGAGAAGGTGAGAACCTGCATGATGGAGAGGGGCACCCAGGTGGTGGTCCCGCCTCCTTTAAGCTTCAGCTCCTGGCTGGTGCCGGGCAGCTTGAGTCCGAAGACGGCATATTCGATGCCTGCCTCGGTGACGACCTTGCTAGGGATCCTGATGGGCGGCGGGGCCTTGGGGGGTGGGCCGCAGGAGGACGCGGTCAGTAGGAGTGCCGCCAGAACCAGGCTTAACAATGCGGTTAGCTTTGCCAGATACGAGGATGTTCTCAGCTGCCCCCAGGTCATGTCCGGTCTCCTGACGGCTCCCCGGAGATTGCCTACGAACCTCCTGGTTTTCAGGGAACCTGCTTATTTGGCTGGTCTGGGGCCTAAGGGCCGACCCCCTCAGAAATATTCATACCACAAGATGAGGGCGGAGTGGATAAAAATCGGCGTCTCCGCTAGTTCTTGGTGTCTGGCGGTGATATCTCGCCAGTGACATCTGGTAAAAAAGTCCCCAGGAGCTCCTGGCCCGGCAGCTGGCGCGTCACCAAACCGTTTAGCCACCTTCAGGAAGGGCTAAGGTTTCACCACTGCCCCCAAAGTAACAATATTGTAATAAATATTCCAAGCAAATATATTCCAAGCAGGATAAAAATACAAAAGAGTAAGCAAAATTAGCTTTTATGGACAATTATGTAAATAGACTGCCTGAAGCGATTGGCTAACATGCTGATATTCCTACAGTTAAAAGTGGCACGCCCTTTGCTTAGCTAAATATGAATTCAGATCCGATAAGGAGGATTTGGTATATGAATGGCGCGGATACTGCCTTTGTCCTGATGTCGGCGGCCCTGGTGATGCTCATGACCCCGGGGCTGGCCCTATTTTATGGGGGCATGGTGCGCAATAAGAACGTCTTGGGCACCCTCATGCAGAACTTTATCATGCTGGGCCTGGTGGGGGTCTTGTGGGCCTTGTATGGCTATAGCCTGGCCTTCGGCCCCGATGTGGGACATTTCATCGGCGACCTGTCCTGGATAGGTCTGAACGGCGTGGGCTTTGAGCCTTTCAAGGCCTACTCCGAAACCATACCCCACCAGACTTTCATGATCTATCAGGCCATGTTCGCCATCATCACCCCGGCCCTGATCACCGGCGCCTTTGCCGAGCGCATGAAATTCAGCACTTTTCTGGTCTTCATGGTTATCTGGTCCACCATCGTTTACAATCCGGTGGCCCATTGGGTCTGGGGCGACGGCGGTTGGCTGAAGAACCTGGGAGCCCTGGATTTCGCCGGCGGCACCGTGGTCCACATCAACGCCGGCGTCGCCGCCCTGGCAGCCGCGTTGGTTATGGGACCCCGGAGAGGTTACGCCGGCTACGGCAACGGCACCGAAGCCTTCATCCCCCACAACCTGCCCATGACCATCCTGGGGGCGGGCCTGTTGTGGTTCGGCTGGTTCGGCTTCAACGCCGGCAGCGCCCTGGGCGCCAACGCCCTGGCCAGTTCCGCCTTCACCGCCACTCACCTGGCCACCTGCGCCGCCACCCTGTCCTGGGTGGGCGCCGAGTGGATTCACCGGGGCAAGCCCACCACCCTGGGCGCCGCTTCAGGCGCAGTGGCCGGTCTGGTGGCCATCACCCCCGCCTCGGGTTACGTCGGCCCCATGTCCGCCATCATCATCGGCCTGATCGCCGGCGTCATTTGCTATCTGGCGGTGTTGGTCAAACCCAAACTGGGTTATGACGACTCCCTGGACGTGGTGGGGGTGCACTGTGTCGGCGGCATCGTCGGCGCCCTGTGCACGGGGCTCTTCGCCTCCAAACTGGTGAACGCCGCCGGCGGCGACGGCCTCTTCTTCGGCAATCCCGGTCAGATGGGGGTTCAGGCCCTCGCCATCGGGGCCACCCTGGTCTATTCCTTCGTCATCAGCTTCATTCTCTTTAAAATCCTGGACGCCACCATGGGCCTCAGGGTCAGCCCGGATGAGGAAGTCGCCGGTCTGGATATCAGCGAACATCAGGAAACAGGCTACAGCCTGTAATAGGCAGGAGGCACTAACATGAAGAAGATCGAGGCAATCATTCAGCCTTTCAAACTGGAGCCGGTCAAGGAGGCCTTGCATGCGATCAGCGTTAAGGGCATGACCGTCAGCGAAGTCAAGGGCTTTGGGGTGCAGAAAGGCATTCGGGAGGTCTACCGGGGCATGGAATATCAGGTGGATTTCCTGCCCAAGGTGAAGATCGAGATCGTGGCCCAGGACGACAAGGTCCAGCTCATCGTCGACACCATCATCACCAAGGCTCGCACCGGACGCATCGGCGACGGCAAGATCTTCGTCTATCCGGTGGCGGAAGTCATCCGCATTCGCACCGGGGAAACCGGGGAGGCGGCCGTTTAACTGTGAGGGCGGAGGAGCCGGTTCCTCCGCCTACCTTCCGGTTAGAACCGGATTTTTTGACAATTCTGTCTGATGCCGAGAACGACCGCTTCGGCGGATTAATAAGGAGTAAGGGGGGAAATGGAATGATAAGGCAGCATATTAGAGGAATCAACGTGAGAGCGGTTCTGACCTGGCTCGCACTGGGTTGCTTTTTTGGGGGGCTGATTCTGGCTCCGGCGGCGAAGGCGCTGGCCCAAGCCGTCGCCGGACCCCAGGCCATCATGGAAAAACCTCAAGAAGGGGCCAAGCCCGAAGAAAAGAAAGAGACAGCTCCAACCACCGTCGGCCCCATCGCCTGCGACACCTGCATCCCCATTGAGACCGGCCATTTCGCCTTGTCGACGGTCGCTGCCCTGTCCTTCTATCCGGGGGTCTTTTCCAATAACTGGCGGACAGTGAACCCCCACGCCGATATTCACACCTTCTATATGCCGTGGAAGTTGACTTATGGCCCCACCAAGGATCTGGAGATCTATATCATCGCCCCGTTCATCACTAACTGGGTCAGCGGCGTCGAGGCCGCGGGTCCCAATGGCGAAACCTCCGCCAGTTACAGTGGCATCGGCGACCTGACCCTGATGGGCAAATACAACCTGCTGCCCGAAGGCGATATCATGCCGGCGGTCACCGGCGTGGCGGGATTGGCCAGTATCCCCACCGGCCATGCCTCGCACCTTAATGCGGCCAAACTGGGCATGGATGCCGTTGGCACCGGGGCCTTGACCTTCACCAGCGGCGTCAACCTTTATAAATGGCTGAAGCCCTTCCTGGTGTACAGCAATATCTGGATGAACAATCCGATAAACATTTATAAATTAGGACCCGATCCTACCCGAACCGTCCGGTCCCGGGACTATGTCACCTTCAACCTGGCGGGGGAATATCCCATCCCCAATAGCAAGTTTGTGGTCCTGTTGGAAATGTACAGCAATTGGACCTGGAGTAATCTCACTCAACCGGGGACTAACGCCAACCTGATCCAGGGTTACCAGACCCCGGAAACCGTTCTCGGCGTCCTGCCGGGGATCGAGTTCCTGGCCACGGAGAAATTGTCCATGTCGGCGGGTGCCTCCTTCGACTTGGTGGGCAAAAACGGGGTTAAAAAATACACCCCCATGCTTTACATGTCCTATGCCTTTTAGGCCGCTTCCAGGGTAATCCCGGGTATCTAACCCTTTCCTGGGCGGCCGGGGACGGCCGCCCGACTTTATCTTGGCGGGCCCCTAAAGCCAGTGCCTATTTTCCTGAGGCAATTTATGGAGGAAAAATAAGATGATCTGGACCCTGTTATCGGTTGGCATAATCTTGATTTGGGTGCTGGGAATGATCCTGGCCGCCAGGCTGGCGGATAGGTCCGCCGATCAGTCTCGGGAAACCGACCGCCTGGGAAACCGCCGGAGAAGGGCGATCCGGTTGGACTGGAAGATCAAACCGGCCCGGGGCGCCACCTTAATCCCCAAAGGGCCACGTTGAATAAATTGACCAGCGCACGGCTGGAAGCCGGTCTGCGGCAACCTTTGTTTGTCTTTGCTAAATAGCCCATCGGCGTCCGGCCGTCCTGAGGGTGCGCCCCCAGCCCGGGCGGACACGCAGGTCCGCCCCTACGTCTTCCTGTTAACCCCCTCCATCCCCTTTCTTCACCCTTGACGCCAATCCTCCTTGGCCCTATATTCCAGATTAACGATTTTCCGGGTCTTGTCGATTTATGAGATAGACCCCCCCTATGGAGACCCAGGAGAGATGGCGGCTCCCCCCCTGCCAATCGGCGCCCGCCTGATAATGGCCGCCGAACATTTCCAGGAAATCCTGGCGGCCCTGAAGCGCCTGGGCTACCAGACGGTGGGGCCGACCCTGCGGGACGGCCACCTCATTTACGGCGGCCTGACCGGGGTGGCCGACCTGCCCGTGGGCTGGACCGACGAGCAGGAGGGCGGCGCCTTCCGCTGGAATAGGAGGGACGACCGGGCCCTGTTCGGCTACGGGGTGGGCCAGCAGTCCTGGAAGCAGTTCCTGTTTCCGCCCCATCACCTGTTGTGGCGCGCCGCGCCTCGTGGCGACGATTTCCAAATTATCCCGCCGGCAGAGGAAGCGCCCCGTTACGCCTTCATCGGGGTGCGTTCCTGCGATCTGCACGCCATGGCGGTCCAGGATCGGGTCTTCCTCCAGGGCCGGCACGTGGATCCGGTTTATCAGGCCCGCCGGGAGCAGGCCTTTATCCTGGCGGTCAACTGCGGCGGCCGGGGCCGCGGCACCTGTTTCTGCGTCTCCATGGGTACCGGTCCCCGGGCCACCTCCGGCTTCGACCTGGCCCTCACCGAGGTTTTACAAGAAGGTAAACATTACTTCCTGGTGGAGGTGGGGACCGACCGGGGAGCCGCAGTTCTTCAGGCGTTGCCCCATAAAGTGGCTGGAGCCGGCGAAATCGCCGCGGCCGCCGCCGTGGTGGCGGCCATGGCCGCCAACATGGGCCGGGAGCTGGACACCCAAGGCCTCAAAGAACTGTTTTATCGCAGTTACGAGCACCCCCGCTGGGACGAGGTCGCCGCCCGCTGCCTCAACTGCGGCAACTGCGCCTGGGTCTGCCCCACCTGCTTTTGCCACACCATTGAGGACGTTACCGATCTGACCGGCATGGTGGCGGAAAGGTGGCGGCGCCAGGACGTCTGTTTCACCGTGGACTACTCTTACATCCACGGGGGCAGCATTCGCCCCTCGCCCCGGTCCCGCTACCGCCAGTGGCTGACCCACAAACTGGCCACCTGGCTCGACCAGTTCGGCTGCTCCGGTTGCATCGGCTGCGGCCGCTGTATCACCTGGTGTCCGGTGGCCATCGATATTACCGAAGAGGTCCGGGCCTTCCGGGAAACCGCGGCCTCTCTCAAGGAGACGGAGCATGGAGACCATTGAGCCCATCCTGGCGGACCACCCGTTTTTCCGGGGGCTGGACCCGCGCCACCTCAAGGACCTGGGCGCCTGCGCCTCACGGGTCAACTTTAGCGCCGGGCAGTTCCTCTGCCGGGCCGAAGAGGAGGCCTCCACCTTTTACCTGATCCTCCAAGGGCGGATCTCGGTGGAAATCTTCAGCGCCCGACGGGGACCCGTGACCCTGCAGACCCTGGGGGCAGGGGATGTGCTGGGCTGGCTTGGATTCGAGGAGAAGCCCTACCACTGGCACCTGGATGCCCGGGCCGTGAGCCTCACCCGGGCCCTGAGCCTGGAGGTCCGCTGTCTCCAGGCCAAATGTGAGGCCGACCATGATCTGGGCTATGAACTGATGAAGCGCTACGCCCATTCCCTGGCGGTGGCCTTCCGGGTGAGCAGTTTGCAGCTTACGGACATGTTTCAGGCGTGAGCAGCAATAAATGGGTGGGGCGGGCCTCCGTGCCCGCCCTGTAGGGTGCGTCTTACGCACCAACAACGCATCTTCGAATCAGGATTAATGGTGCGTAAAACGCACCCTACGATAACTTGGCAGACAAATGACCGAGAATAACCCAGCCCCCATGTTGCCGGAGATCTTTGAGGTCAAGCGGCTGCGACGGGAAACCGCCGACACCTTCACCCTGGACCTCGCCCGCCCCGGCGGGCCGGCGGACTTCACCTTTATGCCGGGCCAGTTCAACATGCTCTACGCCTTCGGAATGGGGGAGGCGCCCATCTCCATCAGCGGCGATCCGGCCCGTCCTGACACCCTGGTGCACACGGTGAGGAACGTCGGCAACGTCACCCGGGCTATTTGTCAGGCTCGCCCCGGGGCGCAACTGGGGGTACGAGGTCCCTTCGGCGCCCCCTGGCCGGTGGCCGAGGCCGCGGGCAACGATGTGGTGATCGTGGCCGGAGGCCTGGGCCTGGCGCCCCTGAGGCCTGCCTTCTATCACCTGCTCCAACACCGGCCGGACTACGGCAACATCGAATTGATTTATGGGGCCCGCACTCCAAAAGACCTCCTGTACCGCCGGGAACTGGAACGTTGGCGGGGCCGTTTCGACGTCAGGGTGCACGTCAGCGTCGACAGCGCCGACGCTGCCTGGCGGGGCGGAGTGGGGGTGGTGACCACCGTCATTCCCCGGGTCCGTTTCGACCCGGCCAACACCACCGCCCTGGTCTGCGGCCCCCAGTTGATGATGCGCTACACTGTCCTGGAGCTCTTGGGCCGGGGGCTTCAGCCCTCACAAATCTTCGTTTCCATGGAGCGCCATATGAAATGCGGCCTGGGCCTGTGCGGCCACTGCCAGTGGGGGCCCTTCTTCGTCTGCAAGGACGGCCCGGTCTTTCGTTTCGACGCGGTCAAGGACTGGTTCGAGCGGCGGGAGGTCTGACATAACTGAGGGTTTTGTAGGGGCGGACCCATGTGTCCGCCCTCTGTGGGCGAATACCAGGTTCGCCCCTGCGAAAAATTTACCTATGGACGAATTGGTTTGAACATGGCCCCGAAAACGAAACCCAAACTCTCCGTCTGGAAATTCGCCTCCTGCGACGGCTGCCAGCTCTCCCTGCTGGACTGCGAAGACGAACTCCTGGCGGTTACCGGCGAACTGGAGTTGGCCTATTTCGTCGAGGCCTCCCGGGCCATGGTCAAGGGCCCCTATGACCTGACCCTGGTGGACGGCTCCATCACCACGAAACACGACGCCGAACTCATCCAGAAGGTGCGCCGGGCCTCGAAATTCCTGGTGGCCATCGGCACCTGCGCCTGTTCCGGGGGCATCCAGGCCCTGCGCAATTTCACGGACGTCAATGATTTCATCAAGGCGGTCTATGCCCATCCGGAATACATTAAGACCCTGGAGCAATCCACGCCGCTCTCCGCCCACGTCAAGGTGGATTACCAGCTCAACGGCTGCCCCATCAACAAGCGTCAGCTCCTGGAGGTGATCAGCGCCTATCTGGCCGGACGCACCCCCCAGGTCTCCCCCCACAGCGTCTGTCTGCAGTGCAAGCTCAAAGGCAACATCTGCGTTATGGTCATGGGCACCCCGTGCCTGGGGCCCGTGACCCACGGCGGCTGCGAGGCTTTGTGCCCCACTTATCACCGGGGCTGTTACGGCTGCTACGGGCCCAAAGAGACGCCCAACACCGCTGCGCTGGCCGCTTGGTTCAGCCGCCGCCTGGGCCTGTCCGAAGATAGTTTGGTGCGGGCCTTCCGCGCCTTTTACGCCAACGCCCCGGAGTTCCGCCGGGAGAGCGCAGCCCATGAAAAGTAGAACCATCAAGGTGAGCTACCTGGCCCGGGTGGAGGGCGAAGGCGGCCTGTACCTCAGGATTAAGGATGGGGCGGTGGCCGAAGTTAAGCTGAAGATCTTCGAGCCGCCGCGGTTTTTCGAGGCTTTTTTGCGGGGCCGCAAGTTTCATGAAGCCCCGGATATCACCTCCCGCATCTGCGGCATCTGCCCGGTGGCCTATCAGATGAGCGCGGTGCACGCCATGGAGAACGCCCTGGGGGTCAAGGTGACCGGACCCCTCCGGGACTTGCGCCGCCTGATCTATTGCGGCGAGTGGATCGAGTCCCACGCCCTCCACGTCTTCATGCTCCACGCTCCGGACTTTTTGGGCTATCAGGACGCCATCCGGATGGCCCAGGATCACCCTGAGCTGGTCAAGATGGGGCTCCGGCTGAAAAAGGCCGGCAATCAAGTGGTCTCTTTGGTGGGCGGCCGGGAAATCCATCCCATCAACGTCCGGGTGGGCGGCTTCTATCGGGTGCCCGACCCAAAGGAGTTGGCCCCCCTGGCCGAGGAACTCAAATGGGCCCGGGAGGCGGCCCTGAAAACGGTGCGCTGGGTGGCCGGCTTCCCCTTTCCGGAGTTCGAGCCGAACTATGAGTTCGTCTCCCTGCGCCATGAGGCGGAATATCCCTGCAACGAGGGAAAGGTTGTCTCCAATCAGGGGTTGGATATCGCAGTTCAGGACTACGACGCGCATTTCGCCGAGGAGCACGTCTCTTATTCCAATGCCCTGCACTCCCAAATGCGGGGCCAGGGCACGGCACGCCGTGCCCCTACGAAACAACCTAATCCTTATTTCGTCGGTCCCCTGGCCCGTTACAACTTGAATTTCCACCTGCTCTCCCCCCTGGTCCGGGAGGCAGCCATCGAGGCCGGTTTGGGGGAGGAGGTCCGCAATCCCTTCCAGAGCATTATTGTCCGCGCGTTGGAGACCCTATACGCCGTGGATGAGGCCCTGAGGATTATCGGAACCTACGAGCGGCCGGAGCAACCGGCCATAAAAGTCGAGGCCCGGGCCGGGGTGGGCTACGCCGCCACCGAGGCGCCCCGGGGCCTGCTCTACCACCGCTACCGCCTGGATGAACATGGGTCCATCCTGGAGGCCAAGATCGTGCCGCCCACCTCCCAGAACCAGAAGGTCATCGAACGGGACCTGCAGCAGTTCGTGGAGCAGCGTCTCGATTTGCCGGATGACCAACTCACCTGGCAGTGCGAACAATTGGTGCGCAACTACGACCCCTGCATCTCCTGCGCCACCCATTTTTTGCAGGTCCGGCTGGAGCGCCAGTAATCCTGGTAACCTAGAGTCGTGTCCAGTAAGTACCTTTAAAAAGTGCTCGCTTTTATTCCCTCCCCCTTTAGGGGGGAGGGTTAGGGTGGGGGTGGCAAAATTAATTAGTAATTATCAGATGTTCACTTCCCGGCCTTTGGCGCAGGTTGTTGGTCAAGGCCTGTGGCTACATTTTTAGACTCTCTATGGAACGCCATACCAATTTCCATCTGCAAGTCATCGGCCTGGGCCAGGAATGGCGGGGCGACGATGCCGCCGGGCTCCTGGTGGCCCGCCGCCTGCGCCAATTGGCCGGGTCCCGGGTAACCATTTTGGAAAACTCCGGCTCCGTCAGCGATCTGCTGGTTGCCTGGCAGGAGGGCGCTGCGGTCATCCTGGTTGACGCGGTGCGGGGCGGCGGCCGGCCGGGCGAGATTTACCGCTTTCCGGTGCATGAGAGGCCCTTGCCGGCGGATCTTTTTCCCGCCACCTCCACCCATGCCTGGGGGGTGGCCCAGGCCGTGGCTCTGGGCCGCGTCCTGGGGGCACTGCCGCCTTATCTGGTGGTCTACGGCATCGAAGGTCGGAACTTCGGCCTCGAGCAAAAGCCCTCCCTGGAAGTGGCCCAAGCCATCCCGGAAGCGGCCTGGCGGATTAGGCGGGAAATTGAGGCATATCTGGCTGGAGCATAGACGTAGAACCGCCGCCCTCGGCGATTCTATAGCCGGCGAGGGCGCCTCCTCTGCATTGATGCAAGGTTCTGCCTTGGTAGCCGCAGGCTTTAGCCTGCGTCAGCACAGGCGAGACGCCTGTGCCACCAAACTCTAGTGAAAAGGATGAAAGATGGCCACATCTCCGGACCTTGACCTCAGCACCCTGTTCGCCCCCCGGGCCGTGGCGGTTATCGGCGCCACCGGCCGTCCCGGCAGCGTCGGCCAGGCGGTCTTCGGCAACGTCCTGCAGCACAGCTACGCCGGGGTGGTTTACCCGGTCAATCCCCGGGCCGCCAGCGTCATGAGCGTCAAGGCCTTCCACTCGGTCCTCGCCATCCCCGATGAGGTTGACCTGGGGATCATCATCGTCCCCCGGGACGCGGTCCCCGGGGTCATGGCCGAGTGCGGCGAGAAAGGCATCAAGGCGGCCATCGTCATCACCGCGGGCTTCAAGGAGCTGGGCGGCGCCGGGCTGGAGTTGGAGCAGCAAGTCTTGCAGGCGGCCCGGGCGAGCGGCATCCGGCTCCTGGGGCCCAACTGCCTGGGTATCATCAACACCGAGCCCCGGGTCTCCTTGAACGGCTCCTTTGCCCGGCTGATGCCCCGGCCCGGCAACATCGCCCTGGTCTCCCAAAGCGGCGCCGTGGGGGTCGCGGCCCTGGAATACGCCCAGGGGGAGGAAATCGGCCTCTCCAAGTTCGTTTCCGTGGGCAACAAGGCCGACCTCAACGAAAACGACTTCCTCGCCTACCTGAAGAACGATCCCCAGACGGACGTCATTCTCTTTTACCTGGAAGACCTGAGCGAGCCGCAACGCTTCTTCCAACTGGCCCAGGAGATCACCTCCGGCCCCAAGCCCAAGCCCATTCTGGCCATCAAGTCGGGCCGCACCGCTGCCGGGGCCCGGGCCGCCTCCAGCCATACCGGGGCCCTGGCCGGCTCCGATGAGGCCTACGACGCCCTCTTCGCCCAATGCGGCGTCTTGCGGGTGGAATCCCTGGAGGAGCTTTTCGATTACGCCCTGGCCTTTAGTAGTCAGCCCCTCCCCCAGGGCAACCGGGTGGCCATCGTCACCAACGCCGGCGGTTTGGGCATTATGGCCGTGGACGCCTCGGTGCGCTACGGCCTGGAGATCGCCGCCTTGCAGGACGCCACGGTGGAAAAGTTGCGCCAGGGATTGCCGCCCGCGGCCAATATCCACAACCCGGTGGACGTCCTGGGGGACGGCCGGGAGGACCGCTACCGGCTGGCCCTGGACGCGGTGCTCCAGGATGACCAGGTGGACGGGGCCATCGTCATCTCCACCCCGCAATTGATGACGGACTTGCCGGCCATCGCCGCCACCGTGGCGGAGGTGACGCCGCCGTACGGCAAACCCACCCTCGTATGCCAGATGGCCCTGGGGGAGATTGAAGAGACCCTGGCCATCTGGACCAAAGCCAGGCTGCCCCACTACCACTTCCCGGAAGAGGCGGCCCGCTCCATGGGGGCCATGGCCCGCTATGCCGCCAGCATCCAGCCAACCAACCAGGAGGTGAAGTGCTTTACCGACGTGGACCGGGAGGCCTTAAAAAACCTGCTGGCCCGGGTGCAAATGGCGGGCCGGAGTCACCTTCTGGAACCCGAGGCCCACGAGCTTTTCCGGGATTACGGCTTCCGGGTGGCGCCGTTCCATTGGGCCCATAGTCCGGAGGAAGCGGCCTGGGCTGCGGCATCCCTGGGTTATCCGGTGGCCCTGAAGATCGTCTCGCCGGAGGTCATCCATAAATTCGACGTGGGCGGCGTCCGCCTGAACCTCAAGACCCCGGCGGAGGTCAGCCAGGCCTGCCGGGAGGTCCTGGCCGCGGTGGCCGCGGCCAGGCCGGCGGCGAGCCTCCAGGGCGTCCTGGTGCAGCGGATGGCCGACCAGGGCCGGGAGACCATCCTGGGCATGACCCGGGACCCCCAATTCGGGCCGCTGCTGATGTTCGGCCTGGGCGGCACCTACGTGGAGATCTTCAAGGACGTAATCTTCCGGGTGGCCCCCATTTCCGAGCATTGGGCTTACAAGATGATCCGGGAACTCAGGGGCTTTCAGATTTTTACGGGCTACCGGGGAGAGCCGCCGGCGGACCTGGGCGCCATCGCCCAATGCCTGGAGCGCCTGTCGCAACTGGTGCTGGATTTCCCGGAGATCAAGGAACTGGATATCAACCCGCTGATGGTCTTCCCGGAGGGCCAGGGGGCCGCGGTTCTGGACGCCCGGGTCTTCATCGGGTGAGGTACGTAGGGCGGGCGTCTCGCCCGCCATCATTTCTGTAGCCGCAGGCTTTAGCCTGCGCCATTAAAGGAAGGCAATAGTGCAGCTCACGAAACTGTTTAAGCCGGTGAAATCCATGGAGGCCGACGAGGCCCGGGATTACCTGGCCCGGCACCGGGAAGGGGATTACCTCATCCTGGACGTCCGCCAACCCCGGGAATACGAAGACGCCCATATCCCTGGGGCCCTACTCTTGCCTTTGCCGGAGCTGACCAATTTATACCAAACCTTGGACCCGAAAAAGCCCACCATCGTCCACTGCGCCGTGGGCGGCCGCAGCCGGGTGGCGGCCCAGATGTTGTCCGGCTTCGGGTTTACGGAGGTTTATAACCTGGCCGGGGGCATCAAGGCCTACCAGGGGCAAAAGGCCGCCGGCCCCCAGGAGCTGAACCTCGATCTGGTGCGGGGCGATGAAACCCCGGCGGAAATCACGGTCCTGGCCGGCGGTATGGAACGGGCCCTGCAGCTCTTCTATGAAACCATGCAGGGCCGGACCCAGGACCGGGAGCTTAAGGAGTTGCTGGGCCAACTGGCCCGGGTGGAGGAGAGGCACCGGCAAAAGCTGCTGGAACTATACCGGCGGCTGGAACCGGAAGGACAGGATTTGCCTGAATCTTCGGGCGCCGCGGCTCCCGAAA
>Ga0315282_10000599_pt1 | contig 70606 bp, 64 predicted proteins | sample YL17G07_20_MG_FD_203693 | JGI IMG/M metagenome (GOLD analysis project Ga0315282, IMG submission 203693) | Sediment microbial communities from Yellowstone Lake, YNP, Wyoming, USA - YL17G07_20 | ecosystem: Environmental > Aquatic > Freshwater > Lake > Sediment | place: USA: Wyoming | collected... | reverse complement strand
TTAGATGCCGTTATGGATACCTTATGCAAAGGGCTTAAAAACCTGAGCGATCAACCGGACCTGGTCAGATCATTAACCTATTTCGATTGGCTTAATGCTCTATCTTTGACGTATAACTAGTATAATAAGGGTTCCCCCCAAGCCCCCTCCCAAAAACTGTAACCGTGCGGGCCGGGTTTCGCTTCGCAAAATCCAGCCAGCAGCGCACAACTAACGCACACCTCCCCGCGCTCTCGCACCACGCACCTTCGCACTCCCGGCCAAGGGGGGTTCGCACCACGCACTTCGCATTACGTTTACGTGCCATGGCCGCTTGTCGGCCATGCGGCAATTATCCTTGTGGCGCCGGCAGGGTCAGTCCCAGGGCCGGGGCCAGGGTGTCGGTGACGAACTCCATCCACTTCCGGCCGGCGCCGGCCCCGCCGTCGATGGCCAGGGCCTGGCCGTTGATGAACCCGGACTCGTCGCTGGCCAGGAACAAGGCCGCGTAGGCCACATCGGACGGCAGGCAGGCGCGGGGAATGGGATGCAGGTTTCCGAAAGCGGTCTTGAGCGGCCCGAGAACCTCCTCGGTCTTTGCGGCGGAGAATCCGACCGCCTTGCCGAAGAGGGGGGTCGAAATCCAGGTGGGGCAGAGGCAGTTGACCCGGATGTTGCTCTCGCCCAGCTCCATGGCCACGGTGCGTGTCAGGTGCACGATGGCCGCCTTGGCCGCACTGTAGGCGTGCGGCCCCCAGCCGGCCCTCAGCCCGGCCATGCTGGCCGTGTTGATGATGCTGCCCGACCCCTGCCCCTTCATCACCGGCGCGGCGTGTTTCATGCCCAGCAGCACCCCCCGCACGTGCACGGCAAAGGTCATGTCCCAGCCCTCCACCGTAATGTCCTGAATCTGTCCCCCGGCCCCGGCCATGCCCGCGTTGTTGAACATCACGTCCAGCCGGCCGAATCTGTCCACGGCCGCGGTTACGGCCGCCTTCACCTGCTCTTCCTGAACGACGTTGGTATGGATAAAGGCCCCGCTTTGCCCGAACGATGCCACCAGCTTTTTCCCCCGCTCGTCATCAATATCGGCCACGACCACGCGCGCCCCCTCTTGGAAAAAAAGCCGCGCCGAGGCCTCGCCCAGGCCGCTCGCCCCGCCGGTGATGATCGCCACTTTGCCTTCCAGTCTGCCCATGATGTCCCTCCTTTACGAATGCTCGTGCGTATGTCCTGGTGAAATTGTTTCAAACGGACGGTGCTCCGCCCATTGTATCAAAAGGTGCGCCGTAAAGGGAAATCTAGACCCCGGCGCGTCCGGCCCGGATGCGGGCCGGGGACCGCTCCTCCCGCTCCCGGGAAAGCACCATCAATGCCACCGCGCCTACGACCAGGGCCGCACCCAGGACCTGCGGGACTTCCAACCGCTCGCCCAGGAGAAAAAAGGCCAGCACGCCGGCCGAGATAGGCTCGAGGCAGGCGGTAACCGAGGCCCGGGTGGCGCGGATGTGGTTGATGCCCAGGAAGAACAGGCCAAAAGGCGCGATGGTGCCCAGGAAGGCGATGTACACGATCCCGGCCCACTCGACGGCCGCGAAGCCGGCTGTGAGGTAATGAAAAGGCGCGTACAAAAGGTGCCAGGTCAGGGCCGCAAAGGCGAGGGCGTAAAACAGGACCGTCCACGGCGAATAGCGGTGCATGCCCCGCTCGCCCAGGAGCGAGTACCCGGCGAAACAAACGGCCGCGGCCAGGCCCCCGGCAATGCCCAGCCGGTTCATGGACAGGAGCGCCAGACTGTAACCGCCGGCCACGAGAAAGCAGCCGCCCACGGCCAGCGCCAGGGCCAGGGTTTTCAGGACGGTCATCCGCTCCTGCCAGAAGAGCACGCCGTACAGGGCGATGAGGATGGGGGCGAGATATTCGAGCAGAATGGCCGCGGCCACCTGGATTTTGCTGATGGCGAAAAAGTAGGTGAACTGGACGCCGGCCATGGCCGCGCCGCCCAGGAGAAGAAAATAGGCAAGGTCCCGCGCCCGGATTTTAAAGAGCCGCGGCGCAAACAGGCCGTAGGCCGCCCCGAGTACCACCGCGGCGACCGTCACCCGCGCCTGCACCAGCTCGAAAGGGCTCAGCCCCCGCTCGAACAGGGCCTTGGCCGCGGTGCCGGACGTGGCCCAGAGCAAGGCCGCGGCCGTGACATACAAGTAGCCTCGGGTGGTCGTGGACAGGCGCATGAGGTCGCTCCAAGGGACAGGCCCTTATACCATCGGCCTGCCCAAGGGGTCAATCCAATATGCCCTCATCCACCCGGAATATTACAAGGGTAAATACTATAATAGAATTTGCAGTCTTTTTGAACTTTTTGCTGAGCCGAGTATCGCCGCCTGAACAAAAAATAGAAGTACACTGTCTTGAAATTTCCGTCGGATTAAAGCATAGTAGTTAATAAATTTGACAACAAAATCTTGGCGAGCCAAAATATCAACGAGAAGTGCCTACGAGCGATGGTTTGGAAAAGAAATATTTTAAAACTCAGATGGTTGATTTTTTAGAAATCTTGTGATAGTCTTATAATTCATGCATCCTAATGAAGTTGTGTTGAGGTCGTAATATGAAAAAAACAAAGACCTACCATTGGGTTAAATTTTCTCCGGAAGTTATCCTTAGCTCAATAGAAAAATTAAAGACCTTCGTAGACCAAGGGAAGGACAAAGTCACTTTTAATACTTTAGAGGTTGAGTTTCCTCGGGAGGAATGGAATTACGATGAGCAGGCTGAATTTTTTGCCGATTACCGCTCAGAATCTGTTCTTAAAGCCACAATGAGTGTAGGTAATAGACAGGGTGACATACGGGTACATTATCGCATTCGTCCCAATTACAGTTACGGAAATATAGTGAATGAACCCATAACAGATATTTCGATTCAACTTGCAAATAGGGCGAAGATTGAAGAGATATTTTCTATCTTTGAAAGTGCCATTCCAGAGTGCTCTATTGCTGAACCAGATTCGCCGCCTAAGCCTCCAGAGGTGCCTTGGGAAAAAAAAGTGACAGTGTTTATTGGTCACGGTCAAAGTCCTCAATGGAGAGATTTGAAAGATCATTTAACTGAAAAGCATGGATTAAAAGTGGAAGCGTATGAAATTGGGGCCAGGGCTGGATTGACAATAAAAGACATCCTTGAGGATATGTTAACTAAATCCTCCTTTGCTGTATTGGTTATGTCCGCAGAGGATAAAGATGCCGAGGGACGCTTGCATCCGCGAGGCAATGTAATTCACGAAGCAGGATTATTCCAAGGGAGCCTAGGTTTCAGAAAAGCCATAATGCTCCTTGAAGATGGAACCGAGGAATTCTCAAACATACATGGAATACAACAAATTCGATATTCTAAGAATGCTATAAACGAGACATACGGGGAAGTATTGGCAACGCTTAAAAGAGAATTTGCTCCCAAGTAAACGCTGAGTTTTTCCTTCCCCTTTACGAGCATATGCGATGCCTTAGTCAAAAATTGCAGGTAATAAGAAAACCCGGCCGCGTAGACCGGGTATCGAGGAATAAGGATCGCAATCGACTTTTTCTTTTTTGAACGTTACTCCTTCTGCTTGACGACCACGGTCATTTCGTTTTTCAGGGCCGCGGCGAACTTCTTGGCGTCGTCCTCGGAACCCACGATCTTGCCGTAGTGCATGGGCACGGCGATCTTGGGCTTGATGGCCCGGGCCGCCTCGATGGCCTGGTCAACGTTCATGACGTAGGTGCCGGAGACCGGGATGAGGGCGATGTCCACATCGAGGTTCTTCATCTCCGGGATGAAGTCCGCGTCGCCGGCGTGGTAAATCTTGACCCCGTCCAGCTCGACGATGAAGCCCAGCCACCCCTTCTCCTTGGGATGAAACTGCTTGTCCGTGTTGTAGGACGGCACCGCGGTCACCTTGACGCCGTGGGCCGTGGTGCTCTCGGTCGGCTTGAGCACCACCACCGTGCCCTTAAGCTTGCACGCGGACAGCTCCTCGGTGATGACCACCGTGCTCGGCGTGCTGATCTTTTCCACGTCCGCGGGCGAGCAGTGGTCGAAGTGCTCGTGGGTGATCAAGATCACGTCCGCCTTGGGTCCGCCGCTGATCTCCCAGGGATCGAAGTACACGACCTTGGAGCCGGCCGCGTAAAAACCGTCGTGCCCCAGCCAATGAATGTTGTCGATCATCTTTGTCGGCATCTCGTCCTCCATGAAGCGGCCCGGCCCAAAGTCAGGCCGGAAAAAGTTTCTGAAACGTCCTGGCGAAAACGCTGTACGCCTCCTGGCCGAAGAGGCAGAAGACGATCCGCGCCAGGCCCGTCTCGCCTTCGAGGTACTCCTTGACCGCGCCCAGCATGATCCCGGCCGCCCGCTCCATGGGAAACCCGAAGATGCCGGTGCTGATGGCCGGGAAGGCGATGCTCTTCATGGCCTTCTCGTCCGCGCGGCGCAGGCTGTTCAAGGTCGCGTTTTTGAGCTTTTGGTCCTCGTTACCCTCGCCCATGCGCGGGCCCACGGCGTGGATGACGTACCGGGCCTTAAGCCGGCCCGCGCCCGTCACCACGGCCCCGCCCACGAAGGTGCCTCCGATCCGGTCGCACTCCTCCTGGATGCTCGGGCCGCCCTTGGTGCGGATGGCGCCGGCCACGCCGGCGCCAAGCACGAGCTGAGCGTTGGCCGCGTTGACGATGGCCTCGGTGTCCATCTCGGTGATGTCGCCCTCGACGATCTCGACGTCGGTCTTTAGAACGCGGGTCTTCATCTCCCCTTCCCCCGGAAGGCAAAGCTGTTGGACAGCCGCGGCTCATAGTAGCGGATGACGCCCTCGCGCACGATCTTGAGGGCCCGAAGGCCCAGGGTTTGCCGGTGATGCACCACCACCGCGGCCACCACCAGCCGGTCGGAGGACCCCTCGGGCTCGGCAAAACCGACGAACCAGTCCACGCGCCGGCCCTCGTCGTCGTTGATGCTGCCGCTCTTGCCACCAAGGCAAAGCTTGGACAGGACCGGGTGGCGGAGCCGGTCCCGGAAGGTGGCGCGGGCCGTGCCCTCGGAGACCGTGGCCTCCATCAGGTCCTTCATCTCGCCGGCCGTGCGGCTCGAAACAACCCGGCCCAGGGCCGCGGGCTGGTGGCGGTAACAGACCTCGCGGTCCTCGTTGTAGACCTCCCGCACTACGCTCGGCTCCATCAGAACCCCGTCATTGGCCACGATGGCGACCAACAGCGCCCCGTGCAGCGGCGAGAGCAGGGTCGTGCGGTTATACCCGCTGGCTAGTTCGGCCAGGCTGTAAGTGTCCTTGCCAAGCAGGAAAAAATCGGACGGCTCGACCGGCATTTCGAAGCGGATGGGCCGGTTGAAATAGAACCGACGGGCAAACTCCTCCAGCACCCGCGGTCCCAGGGCTTGGGCCCCCAGCTTGCCGAAGACGACATTGATGCTCTTGGCAAAACTCTCCTTCAGCGAGACCAGGTTCCGGCCGCTGAAAAGGCCGGCGCGCAGATGCTGCTTGTACAGGGTGTGGGGCCGGCCGTCGTAAGCCAGGGAGGTGTTGCCGGTCATGTGCGTCGTTTCCATGGTCGCCGCGGCCGTGATGATCTTGAAAACGCTGGCCGCCGGGAAGGCGCTGGTCAGAGCCATGTTGGCCGTGGTCTTACCCTCCTCATGGCCGGCCATGGCCAGAATCCGGCCGTCCGCCGGATTCAGGGCCACCACCGCCGCGGCGTGGACGTTCGCATGAGACAGGGTCTCGAGGGCCCACCCTTGCAAGTCCGCGTCAAGGGAGGTGTAGACGAAATAGGGACGGCCGCTCTTTTCGTCCACCACGCGCAGGAACCTCGCCTCTCCCGGCCCGAGAGCGTGGCGGCCGATCATGGAGGCCAGGCGTTCCCTGCTCAACTCCTGCGGCGGCTCCTGGGCCCGCACCTCGTCTTCCTGGGCGAGGGCGCTGTTCGCGGCGCGGCCGGGCCTTGGACCCGGCGCTTGAAAGCCGACTAGAAAGAACAGAAGAAAAACGCCCAAGGTCATGGCCAGGAGGGCCAGAAAAAGGGCACGCTTTCGAGAACGGGACCGCCGGCGGTTGGGCCGGAGAGCCGGGTAATATGGGGAATCGATTCGCCAGTCCATAAGACCTTTTCTTCAGGCCGGCCAGCGTCCGCGGCCCGGACCCCTTCAGGGGGCCTGGGTGACGACGGACAGCCCTCCGGCGTATGGCTGTAGGACCTCGGGAACGGTGACCGAACCGTCGGCCTGTTGGCAGTTCTCCAAAATGGCCACCAGGGTGCGGCCCACGGCCAGGCCGGAGCCGTTCAGGGTGTGCACGAATTCCGGCTTGGCGCCCGGCTCGCGCCGGAAGCGGATATTGGCCCGCCGGGCTTGAAAATCGGTGAAATTGCTGCACGAGGAAATCTCGCGATAGCGGCCGGGACCCGGCAGCCAGACCTCGATGTCATAGGTCTTGGCCGAGGAAAAGCCCACGTCGCCGGTGCACAGCGTCACCACGCGGTAGTGCAGGCCCAGGCCCTGCAGCACGGCCTCGGCGTCGGACAGGAGCCGCTCCAGCTCGGGATAGGAATCCTCGGGCCGGCAGAACTTGACCAGCTCCACCTTGTCGAACTGGTGCTGCCGGATCATGCCCCGCGTGTCCTGGCCGTGGGAGCCGGCCTCGGACCTGAAGCAGGGGGTGTAGGCCGTGTAGTTAAGCGTTAGGCTCCGGCCATCCAAAATCTCGTCCCGGTGGATGTTCGTGACCGGCACTTCGGCCGTGGGCGCCAGGTAATAGTCCCAGCCCTCCAGCTTGAAGGATTCGTTGGCGAACTTGGGCAGCTGGCCCGTGCCGAACATGGAGGCTTCGTTGACCATGAAGGGCGGCAGGAACTCGGTGTAACCCTGCCGGCCGGTGTGCAGGTCGAGCATGTAGTTGATGAGGGCGCGGTTCAGCCGGGAGGCCGCCCCCTTCAGCAGGGTGAAGCGCGTGCCAGTGATCTTGGCCGCGCGGCCAAAATCGAGGATGCCCAGCGCCTCCCCGATCTCCCAGTGGTTCTTCGGCTCGAACCCGAAGACCGGCGGCTCTCCCCAGACCTTGACCACCGGGTTGTCCTCGGACCCGACGCCCGCGGGCACGGAATCGTCCGGAAGGTTGGGCACCTGGAGCAGAAAATCCCTCAGCGACGCCTCGGCCTCCCGCGTGCGTTCGTCCAGGTCCTTGATCCGGTCCGAAACGGCCTTCATCTCGGCGATGACGCCGGAAGCGTCCTGGCCGCTCTTTTTCAGCTGGGTGATTTCCTGGTTGACCTGGTTCCGCCTGTGTTTGAGGGCTTCGACCTCGGCCAGGAGGCGCCGCCGCTCCTCTTCCCGCCGGGCGAAATCCGAAAAATCGAGGTCCAGGCCGCGCAGACGCACCTTGGCTTCAACCAGGTCCAGGTGTTCACGCACGTATTTCGGATCGAGCACGGCCCCTCCGCAAAGTTCCCGCCAGCGTCCTGACCCTCAATCAGATGGGTTTCACAATGTAGGGATTATATCACCTCGCCCGGGGCCGGTCAAGATGAATCTCGGCGGACCTTAAAGCGCCCGGACCCGATAAAACCCTCAGCCCGCGCGGGATTCCGGACCGGCCTCCTGATAGTCGCAGTTCTTGTTCGGACATTTGAGCATGGACGCGCCTTCCCGGCCTTCGGTCGCCTCGATGAGAAAGGGGGAGCCGCACTTGGGGCAGGCCCGGCCCACCGGGCGGGACCGGAGTCTGAAGCGGCACTTGGGATAATTGCTACAGCCGTAGAAGCGTCCCCGGGTCGAGGAGCGCTCGACAAGCTGCCCATCGCAGCCCGGGCGCGGGCACGGCACGCCGGTGGGGAAGGGCCGGGTGTTCTTGCAGTCCGGATAGCCGGAACAGGCCAGAAAGGAGCCGTACCGCCCCTTCTTGACCACCATGGGCCGGCCGCACTTATCGCACGTGCCCCGGGTTTCAGCCTCCTCCGGATCGACGAGGCGAATGTTCCCCTGGTCATCCCGCACGAAGTTCCGGGCATTCTTGCAGTCCGGGTAGCCCGAGCAGGACAGGAAGGGGCCGTTACGTCCGCGCCTGATGACCATGGGCGCGCCGCACTTGTCGCACGCGACCTGGGTTTCGACCGCCTCCGGTTCGACGAGGCGGATGCGGCCTTGCTCGTCCCGCACGTAGTTCCGGGTGTTCTTGCAGTCCGGGTAGCCGGAGCAGGCCAGGAAGAGGCCGTTGCGTCCGAATTTGAGGACCATGGGCGCGCCGCAAAGTCCGCAGGCCAGCTCGGTCTTGATGCCCTCCCGCTTAAGGGAGAGCATCTTCTTGTCCGCCTCGGCCAACTCGCCCTGGAAGGAGACGTAGAAACGCTTCAGAATCTCCCGCCAGTCCGTGCGGCCCTCCTCGATCTCGTCCAGGTCGTTCTCCATGCCGGCCGTGAACTCGACGTTGAGGATGCGCGGAAAATTATCAACCAGCAGGTCGCTGAGCAGGAGGCCGAGCTCGGTGGGCGCGAGCTGCTGCTTTTCGGAGCGGACGTACTCCCTGCCCTTGATGGTGGAGATGATGGCCGCGTAGGTGCTGGGCCGGCCGATGCCGTTGCTTTCCAGCTCCTTGACCAGGGTGGCCTCGGTGAAGCGGGGCGGCGGCTGGGTGAAGTGCTGCTTGGGTTCCAGGCCGAGCAGCGCCAGCCGGTCGCCCTGGGCCAGGGCCGGCAGCACCTCCCGCGTTTCCTGTTCGTTCCGGCCGTACACCTTGAGGTAGCCGTCGAACCGGGTGATCGAGCCGGTGGCGCGGAAGAGGAAGCGGCCGGCCTTAATATCGACCGTGGTCTGGTCGATGATGGCCGATTTCATCTGGCTGGCCACGAAGCGGCGCCAGATCAGCTCATAGAGGGCGAACTGCTGGGGACTGAGATGGGCTTTGACCTTTAGGGGCGTTCGTTCGACCGAGGTCGGCCGGACGGCCTCGTGGGCGTCCTGGGCGTCCTTGCGGTTGCGGTAGGCGTTGGCCCGGTCCGGAAGATAGTCCGGCCCGAACTCGGACCGGACGTACTGCCGCGCGGCCTCCACGGCCTCGGCGGACACGCGTACCGAGTCGGTGCGCATGTAGGTGATGAGCCCGACCGCGCCCTCCGGCCCCAGGTCCACGCCCTCGTATAGCTCCTGGGCCACGGACATGGTACGGGCCGTGGGAAAACGAAGCCGGGCAAAGGCCTCCTGCTGGAGCTGGCTGGTGGTGAAGGCCGGCAGGGGATGGCGCTGGCGCTCGGACTCCTTGACCTTGGCCACGACAAAGGCCGCGCCTTCGAGTTCCTTGACTACGGCCCCGGCCTCCTCGCCGGTCCCAAGCTCGATCTTCTTCCCGTCCGCCCGGTGCAGGCGTGCTAAAAAGGTGTTGTCCTCCGATGCCTCTACCCCCTCGGGCCTGAGCCGCGCGGTCAGGCTCCAGTACTCCTCGGGCCTGAAGGCGAAGATTTCCCTCTCCCGCTCGGCGATGATGCGCAGGGCCACGGACTGGACCCGGCCGGCGGAGAGTCCGCGCTTGACCCGGCTCCAGAGCAGGGGCGAGATCTGGTAGCCGACCAAGCGGTCGAGGACGCGGCGGGCCTGCTGAGACTCGAAGCGTTTGACCGAGAGGTCCTCGGGATGGGCGATGGCCTGGCGGATGGCGGCGGGGGTGAGTTCGTGGAAGAGCACGCGCCGAAAGACGCGGTCCTTGCCCTTGAGGGCCTCGGCGATGTGCCAGGCAATGGCCTCGCCTTCCCGGTCCGGGTCGGGGCCGAGGTAGATGACGTCCTTGCCCCGGGCCTTTTTCTCGAGGTCGCTGATGATCTTCTGTTTGCCGGCGATGGTTTCGTATTCCGGGGCGAAGTCGTGTTCGATGTCCACGCCCAGGCGGTTGACCGGCAGGTCACGGATGTGACCGACCGAGGCGGCCACCTCGAAGTCCGGGCCGAGATATCGGGTCAGGGTGCGGGCCTTGGTCGGGGATTCGACGATGAGTAAAGATTTTGCCATACCTATGCCTTGTTACGCTTTGATATAACGCATGCCCGGCAGTTGCCGGATAAAGCCGCCGAGTTCCATTCCGAGAAGCAAAGGGGCCAGCCGGGCCGGGGTCAGGTTGAGCTGGCGGCCGATCTGGTCCACGTGCAGCGGGACCTCGCTCAGGACGCCCCAGAGCCGGCGCTGGTCCTCGGTGAGGTCGGGCGGGTGCGTGGTTTCGGGCGGCCGGGGCTTCTCCGCGCCGGATTCGAGCTGAGGCGCGATTTCCTCCAGGATGTCCTGGGCCGTTTCCACCAGGCGCGCGCCCTGTTTGAGCAGGGCGTGGCTGCCGCGGTTCTTTTCCGAGGAGACCCGTCCCGGCACGGCAAAGACCTCCCGGTTCTGCTCCAGGGCCAGACGAGCCGTGATGAGCGCGCCGCTGCGGTCCCCGGCCTCGACCACCACCACGCCCAGGGACAGGCCCGAGATGATCCGGTTGCGCACCGGGAAGAAGCCGGGCTCGGGCTTGGTGCCCAACCGGAATTCGCTCAGCACCGCTCCCTGCTTCGGAATGTGCTGGTACAGGTCCCGGTTGGGGGTGGGATAGACCACGTCCACCCCGCACCCCAGCACGGCCAGGGTCCGACCCCCCGTGGACATCGCCCCCCGGTGGGCCGCCGCATCTATGCCCAGCGCCATGCCGCTGACCACGCTCACCCCGGCCGAAGCCAAACCCGCCGCCAGCCGAAAGGAAACCTCCCGACCGTATTCCGTGGCCCCGCGCGAGCCGACGATGGCCACGGCCAACTGGTCGGCCTGCTGGAACTCGCCGTCCACCCAGAGCAGGGGCGGCGGGTCGTAAATCTCCTTGAGACGCGACGGGTAGGACGGATCATGGAGGGTGATCAGCTTCGTCCCCCGCCGGCGCACCCGGTCGAGCTCCGTTTCCACCTCCTTAAAGTCGTTGAAGGAGAGCAGGGCCGTGACCGTTTTGCTAGGCAGCCTCGGGATGCGGGCCAGGTCCCGGGCCGAGGCTTGAAAGACGGCCTGGGGCGTATGAAAATGCCTGAGCAACTGGGAAAAACGGACCGAGCCGATCCCGGGGACCAGGTGGAGGGCCAGCCAGTGAAAAATTTCCTTGTCCGATTGAGCCGTTCGACCGTCCGCATTCATAACCACGAATAACCATATTTGCCGGCGTTGCCAGGGGAGTGACTATAGCGGCCGCGCTGACCCGAGTCAAACCCTGTTTAAATTTTAAGACGCCTCGACCCCGTGTCAAGGAAAAAGGAAAAACGGATGAACGGTCAGGCCCCGGCCGAAGCGTGGAGCAGGTCCCGCATCCGGCCCAAAGCGGCTCCCATGGCGGCCAGACCCGCTCGGCCTTCTTCTTTGTTCTCGGCGTCCTCGAGGGCCGCGGCCGAAGCGGACTCCGCGGCCGCCAGGGCGCGGGCCGCGTCCAGCCCGCTTTCTTCGAGCGCCTTGGACACCGCCTTCAACTCCACCCGGGCCTCGGCGAGGCGCTGCACCAGGCTGGAAGCCTTGGGGCGGGGCAACCGGGAGACGGCCTGGGTCAGAAGGCCCAGGTCATCGGTCAGGGGCGGCAGTTCGACCAACAATTCGGCCAGGGGACGGTGTTCGAAGCCGGGAAGATGCGCGCCGGCCGCCGAGGCGTTGATCGTCCGCCGCGAGGAAAAACCGAGCCGGGCGGCCGACTCCTCGTACCAGAGGATATAGCTGAGCATGACCGGCGAGGACAGGATGCGGCCCCCACCGATGGCCTCGACCTCGACCGTCTCGGGCCGTTCTTCCTCCTCGCCGCCGGGGCGGCCCTGGGCGTGGGTCCGGCCATAGGTGTAGGCCAGGTCCTGTCCGACCAGGACGATGGGATCGCAGCCCAGGAGCACGGCCAGGGAAAAGGCGGCGCTGGTGACGTGCCCGCCGCTGGGCAGGGCCCGGCCGAGGCCGGCCAGGCGGGCGGCCCAGGGTTGAAGGTGAAAGAGGGCCTGGGGTCCGGACCATTTCGAAAAATGATGGGGATGCCCGGCCGTGGCCGCGGCCAAGAGAGTCCGATCGTGGCTGAGTCCCTCGAACTGCCGGGATTCGTCCTGGGCCTCGAGGGCCAGGGTCAGGTGGGGCCAAAGGCCGGCGGCGGCCAGGGGTTTTAGCGCCGAGGCTGCGGCCAGGACCAAGGCCCGATCCCAGGCGCCGGGCAGGTCCGGCAGGCTGGCGTCCAAGGAAGGCCCGGCGCCGACGACCACCGCCGGCGTGCCGGCCAGGACCCCGGCCAGCAAGGTCAGGTCCGGCAGGCGAAGCCAGAGGGGTATGCTCTCCGCCAGGTGCGTTAGCCAGAGGCCGGTCTTGACGGCCCGGGTGCGGCGGTTGACGACGGCCCGGGCCTGGGTTTGGGCCAGGAGGGTCTCGGCGCGGGCCGCCAACTCAGGCTCGACCCGAAGGTAAGCCCGGGGCGAGAAGACCATGACCCGCCCGGCAGCCCGGCCGTAAACGAGGTGGCGGCCGAGGGCCTGGGCCAGCCGGCCTTCGTCCGTGACCGCCTCCTCGAGCGCCCGCCGCACCTCTGGCCGGTCGAATCCGCGGGCCATGGCCGCTTCAAGCCGGCCCGGATCGGGCTCATACACCAGGATCTGCGGCGGAGCCGGCCGCTCGAACACGGCCTCGAGGTGCCAGCCCAGGCCGCTGCCGGCCAGGATGATGAAGTCTTCGGGCCGCGCGTTACCAAGGACTTCTTCCAGCTCCTCCCGGGCCGCGGCCAGGGGATCGGCGGCGGGGTGCAGGACCTCGCCGCCGAGCAGGCAGTCGCCGCTTTGGGTAAAAACAAAGGCTCGAGCCAATGCGCCTCCTTCCCCGGGGATTTCCCGCGGGTGAAAACTCATGGTCCGGGGGACGCGAAATTATGGCAAGACCCGACCGCCTCGTCAAGCCTGGGGAAAATCTGTTATACTGGGTCGGTACCGGCCCTGGTCCGGAAGGGGAAAAGTTTGGACTGCGGCCGGCGGGAAGGCGCTGGGCATTTCCACCTGAATTCCAAGGAGACGATACACATGGAGCACCGTTTGATCAAGATGCTCGTTTTCGGCGCGGTCCTCCTGGCAGCCCTTATGGGAAGCGGTCCCGGCCGGGCGGCCGAGCCCAAGGCCGGTTCGGTCCCGGCGCTCAAGGTGGCCCTCCTGCCCATCCTGGACGCCTTTCCCTTTTACGTGGCCGAAGCCTCGGGCGACTTCGCAGCCGAGGGTCTCAAGGTGGAGGCCGTGCCGGTCAGCAGCGCCCTCGAGCGCGACCAGCTCATGCAGGCCCGCCAGATCGACGGTATGCTCTCCGAGCTGTCCACGGCCGCGGTCTTCAACCGGGACGGGGTAAAGGTGAAGGTGGTGGGCGTGCTTCGGGAGGCCAAGGCGGGGTCGCCCATGTTCCGGGTCCTGGCCGCGCCGGGAAGCGGCCTGGCCTCGCCGGCGGACCTGGCCGGCGTGCCCATCGGCGTGGCCGAGAACACGATCATCGAGTATGTGACCCGGCGGCTGCTTAGAGAGAGCGGCGTTCCCGCGGACAAGATCGCGCTTCGGTCCGTGCCGGCCATCCCGGAACGGTACCAGCTTCTGATGAACGGCAGCCTCAAAGCGGCCGTGCTGCCCGATCCGATGGGCCTGAGCGCCATCAAGGCCGGCGCTCCGGAGATCATCAACGACGCCGCCTTTCCCCGCTATGCCATCAGCGTCTTCGCCTTCAGCCTCAAGGCCACGACGGACAAGGCCGAGGCGGTGAGGCGTTTCCTCAAGGCCTGGGAAAAGGCCGTGGCCCGCATCGAGGCGAATCCCCCGGCCCAGGTGCCGCTCCTGCTAAAATCCATTCGCGTCCCGCCGAACGTGCAGCAGGGCTACGTTTTGCCTTACTATCCGCACGCCAAGGTGCCGGACGAGGCCCAGTGGAACGACGTCATCGCCTGGCTGATGGAGAAGAAGCTCCTCACCACGCCGCTCCCCTACGGCCAGACCGTGACGCCGGCCTTTCTACCCAAGCCTTAGCCGCGCCTCCATGACCGCCACCGCCGCCATGATCGAGGTCGTCCGGCTCACCTTCGCCTACGGCGGCCGTCCCGCCCTGTTCGAAGATTTCACTCTGACCGTGGGCCAGGGCGAAGCCTGGGCCGTGATCGGCCCCTCGGGCTGCGGCAAATCCACCCTGCTTTTTCTCCTGGCCGGCCTGCGGCGGCCGCAGTCGGGCGAGATCCGCATTTTCGGCGAGCCGCTTCGCCGGCCGCGGCCCCGGACCGGCCTGATCCTGCAAGACCACGGTCTCCTGCCCTGGGCCACGCTTCGGGAAAACGCCCGCCTGGGCGCGCGCATCCGGAACTTTTACGGACCCGACGGCCGGCACGCGCCCCAGGAAGGAGTCGATCGGGCCACGGCCCTGGCCCGCGTGGACGGCTGGCTCGAGCGGCTGGGCATTTTGGAGTACGCCGACCAATACCCGTCGCAGCTCTCCCGGGGCCAGCGCCAGCGCGCGGCCATCGCCCGCACCCTTTCCCTCGATCCGGACCTGTTGCTCATGGACGAGCCTTTTTCGGCCCTGGACGCGCCCACCCGGACCGATCTCCTGGAGGTCATCGGCCGGGTCGGGCCGGCCGCGGGTCTGACCCGCGTCCTGGTCACGCACGATATCGAGGAGGCCGTCCTGTTCGGGCAAAAAATTCTGGTGCTTGGGCGCGGGGTGAACCGGGAGGCGATGGTGCTGGGCGGCCGGCCGGCCGAGGGCCAGGCGGAGCAGGACGCGGAGGCCCGGGCCGCCCTTCGGGAGAGGCTGCTCAGCCTGTTGGAGACAAAGCCATGACCAAAAGCATGAATCCCGTGAGCGCCCTGGCCGGCCTGGCCATGTTTTTTCTTCTGTGGCAGGTTACGGCCTGGCTGATCCACACCGCCATCCTGCCCGGGCCGCTCACGGTGCTGCCCGTCTTTTTCCGCGCCTTCGCGGGCGAACTGGGGCTGCACTTCCTGGCCAGCGCCGGCCGGGTCCTGGCCGCGGTGCTTCTAGCCGTGGTCACGGCCGTACCGTTGGGGCTGATCCTGGGCCAGGCCCCGCGCCTCGACCGCGTCTTCGCGCCTTTGATTGCCATCCTCTACCCCATCCCCAAGATCGTTTTTCTGCCCGTGATCTACGTGCTCCTGGGCATCACCGACGTCTCGAAGGTGCTGCTCATCGCCCTGATCATCTTCTTTCAGATTCTGGTGGTGGTGCGGGACGAGGCGGCCGGGCTGCACCCGGAGCTGATTTTGTCGGTGCGTTCCCTGGGCGCGGGCCGGCGGGCCCTGTTCCGCTATGTCTATCTGCCGGCGGCCCTGCCGGCGGTGCTTACCGCCCTGCGCGTGTCCGTGGGCACGGCCATTGCCGTGCTGTTCATCACCGAGCAGTCCCTGACGCGGCACGGGCTGGGGTATTACATCGTGGTGGAGACGTACCAGGTGCTGCTGTATCCCGAGATGTACGCGGGGATCCTGGCCATGAGCCTGCTGGGGCTGGCCATCTATTTCGTGCTGTTCCGCTTCGAGGTCCGGCTGACGCGCCACGTGCGGCTGGCCGCGGGGTGAGCCCATGTCCGACGCCTTCTCCAGGGCGCCGATTGCGCCCGTGGACCGGCCGGCATCCATCCGGCGGGCCTGGCTGCTGGCCGTGCGGCCCCGCACCCTGCCCGCGGCCGTGTCGCCCGTCGCGGTGGGCGCGGCCCTGGCGATCGCCGACCATGGTTTCCGCCTGGGGCCGGCCCTGGGGGCGCTGCTCGGGGCGCTATTGCTTCAGGCCGGGGTGAACGTAGCCAACGACTATTTCGATTTCGTGCGGGGCATCGACCGTGCGGGCCGGCTGGGCCCGGTGCGCGTAACGCAGAGCGGGCTGATTTCGCCGGAACGGGTGCGGGCGGGCATGGCCCTGATTTTCGCCCTGGCCGCGGCGGACGGGCTGTACCTTACCCTGGCCTCGGGCTGGCCGATCCTGGCAGTGGGGCTTCTGGCCGGGCTGTCGGCTCTGGCATACAGCGGCGGGCCTTACCCCCTGGCCTCCCACGGGCTGGGGGACCTCTTCGTCTTTCTCTTTTTCGGCCTGGCCGCCGTCTGCGGCACGTACTACGCCCAGACCCTCAAGCTGACGTGGACGGCCCTTTTCCTGGCCTGCCCGGTCGGCCTGATGATCACGGCCATCCTGGTGGTGAACAACCTGCGGGACATCGAAACGGACCGGAAGGCCGGGAAAATCACGCTGGCCGTGCGCCTCGGCCAGGGAGGTAGCCGGCTCGAGTACATGCTGCTGCTGGCCGGCGCCTTCCTGCTCATCGTGGCTTATAGCCTGACCGGCGGGAGGCCCTGGGTTCTGATCAGCCTGGGCGCTTTGCCCCTGGCCTGGGCCGAGATTAAGCGGGTGGGCAGGGACAAGGGGCCGCTGTTAAACCAGGCCCTGGCCGGCACGGCCCGGCTGGCCTTGGTTTTCAGCCTGCTGCTCTCGGCCGGCCTGGTGCTCTCGTGAGTTATACGGCCGGCGCGAGAAAAGGGATCAGGAGCCTTTTTCAAATGCGGAGCGGCAGGTATTCATAAGCGCGAAGTCGGAGGCAGAGAGAGAATAAACTATAAGAAAAAGGCTCCTGACCCCTTTTTCTGGAGAGGAGGAGAACATGCCGGATACCATCATCACGATCGAAGACATTCCCGTGATGTACGTGGAGGGCGAAAAAGGCACGCCCATCGGCGAACAGGCGCCCGAGGCCTTTGGGCGGCTTGAGTCGAAATTATCGTCTCTTCAAGGAAGAAAATTTTACGGCGTGGTGTTTGCGGGCTGCGCGTATCGGGCCTGCGTGGCCATCGCGGAAAGCGACGATCCATCATCGCTTCCTTTCCCCACCCGGGTCATCCCGGGCGGCAGATACGCCCGCCGGAAGATCCAGAATTGGGAGGAGCATATTGATTTGATCGGACCGGCTTTTCAATCGTTACGCCAGGAGAACGAAATCGATCCCGATCGTCCGGACATCGAATTCTATCGAAGTCAAAGGGAGCTTTTGGTGATGGTTCCGGTGAAATGAGCAAAAGGCCAGGCCAAGCTCGCCCCCGGCCGATCGCACCGCCGGAGCCGGCCTCGACATTGTCGCTCGGGGTCCTGCGGCCCCGGTCTTATATCCGGCATTGACTTCAGCGTTCAACCGGGGTATTCACCTAGCCCATGTTCAAGATCGACCTGCACGTTCATACGGCCCTGGGCGGCGATTCCCTGATCCAGCCGGAGGAGTTGGTGGCGCGCTCGCGCGAAGTCGGGCTGGACGCGGTCTGCGTGACCGAGCACCATTCCTATTTTTTGAGCAACCCCTACCAGGAAATCTCGAAAAAAACGGGCTTTCCGATTTTCCAAGGCCTGGAATACCGCGCCATGGAAGGCCATCTCCTCCTCTTCGGGGCCAAGGTGGAGCAGGAGGATTTTCCGTCCCGGCTGCCCATGCAGTGGGCCGTGGACTGGGTGCACCAGCGCGGCGGCATCGCCATCCCGGCCCATCCCTTTCAGAACGGCACGATCCATGGCTTTCCGGGCGAGCGGGTCATGGAGATCGGGGGGCTTTTCGCCCTCGAGACCTTGAACGGGAGCCTGTCGTCCAAGGAAAACCAGGCGGCCATCAAGGCGGCGGCCGAACTGGGCATCCACGGCACGGGAGGCTCGGACGCCCATGGGCCCAGGGTTTTGGGGCGGGCGTTTACCGTGTTTCCGGCGCCGATTCGGACCGAAGCGGAGCTGATCCAGGCCCTTCGGGCCGGGGGATATGCCCCGGGCTGGAACGACGAGTTTTACCCCGAAGACCGCCTGGGCCATTGGATAGACGCCGGGATTTGAGCGACCTCGGGGGAACCCTTTTTGGGAAAAAGGGTTCCCCCGAACCCCCTCCCAAAAACTTACGCCCCGTGGGCTGGATTTCGCTTCGCGCCATCCAGCCCACGGAACCCCGGACCGTAGGGGCGGATTTCAAACCCGCCCGTCGCCTGGCCCACCTCCGTGGATAGCCTTCCGGAGGGCCGCACAACGGAACCTGAATTTTCCGCGGACGAGGCGTCAGCCCGGCGACAACCGGGGCTCGCCGCTAGATTAGATGGTTCACCATCATTTCAGGCATGCGCTACCTGAAAAAAACGGCCCATTGACTTAAATCAAGGCCAAGGCGCCGGCGCCGGGGTAGGATTGGATAAACGATCGAGAAACCTCCGGGCCGAGGCCTGGAACGGGAAAGGAGAAAGGCGGATGTTTTGTTATCAGTGCGAACAGACGGCCAAGGGCGAGGGTTGCACGGTGCGCGGGGTGTGCGGCAAGAGCGGCGAGGTGGCCGCGCTGCAGGATGCGTTGATTCATTCCCTCAAGGGCCTGTCTCTGTATGCGGTCGAGGCACGGCGGCTGAAGGTCCTGGACAACGAGGTCAACCGCTTCACCTGCGAGGCCCTGTTCTCGACCCTGACCAACGTGAATTTCGACCCGCAGCGCTTCGTGGTTTTGATTCAGGGCAGCGTGCGCCGGCGCAAGGAGCTGAAGAAAATGGTGGCCGACGCGGGCGGCAAAGCCGATTTCGGCGCGGCCGCGGCCTCGTTCGAGCCGGCGGACAGCGTGGCCGGACTGGTCGCCCAGGGCGACAAGGTGGGTCTCAAGTCCGAGCCGGAGAAGGACCCGGATATCGTCTCTCTCAAGCACACCACCCTCTTCGGGCTGAAAGGCGTGGCCGCCTATGCCGACCATGCAGCGATTTTGGGCGAGGAGGACGACGCGGTCTACGCCTTCGTCCACGAGGCCCTGGCGGCCATGACCGATCCCACGCACACCCTGGACGAGTGGGTAAGCATGGCCATGAGGTGCGGCCAGACGAACATCCGGGCCATGGAACTGCTCGACACGGGCAACACAGGCCGCTACGGCCACCCGGTGCCGACCTCGGTGCCGCTCGGCGCGAAAAAAGGCAAGGCCATCGCCATTTCCGGCCACGACTTGCGCGACCTGGACCTCCTGCTCAAGCAGACCGAGGGTAAGGGCATCACCGTGTACACCCACGGCGAGATGCTGCCCACCCACGGCTATCCCGGTCTCAAGAAATACCCCCATTTCTACGGCCACTACGGCACGGCCTGGCAGAACCAGGTGCGGGAGTTCGCCGCCTTCCCCGGCGCCATCCTCATGACCACCAACTGCATCCAAAGGCCCAAGGAGACTTATCAGGACAGTATCTTCACCACCGGCCTGGTCGGCTACGAGGGTGTGCGTCACATCGCCAACAAGGATTTTACTCCGGTCATCGAAAAGGCCATGTCCATGCCCGGATTCCCGGAAGACACGGACCGGGGCTCGGTCATGGTCGGCTTCGGCCGAAACGCGGTCCTGTCCGTGGCGGACAAGGTACTAAGCGCGGTCAAAAGCGGGGCCATCAAGCACTTCTTCCTGGTGGCCGGCTGCGACGGGGCCAAGCTGGGCCGGAACTACTACACCGAGTTCGTGGAAAAGACCCCGCCGGACACGATCGTGCTGACCCTGGCCTGCGGCAAGTTCCGCTTCTTCGACAAGAAACTGGGCGAGATCGGCGGCATCCCCAGGCTGCTCGACGTGGGCCAGTGCAACGACGCTTACTCGGCCGTGAAAATCGCCATGGCCCTGGCCGAGGCCCTGGGCACGGACGTCAACTCCCTGCCGCTCTCCCTGGTGCTCTCCTGGTACGAGCAGAAGGCCGCGGCCATCCTGCTTTCCCTGCTGGCCCTGGGCATCAAGGACATCCGGCTGGGGCCGTCCCTGCCGGCCTTCCTTTCACCCAACGTCCTGAACCTTCTGGTCAAGCAGTTCAACATTATGCCCATCACCACGCCCGATCAGGACCTACAGGTCATTTTGGGCCAGGCGGCGTCCTGAGCAATGCATAATGACCTTTAACTCTTCCCAAGCCCATCCCGCCACCGGCCGATGTGTCGGCCGGTGCGGGCCTGGAAAAAATGCCTGTCCCGCCGCGGGCCGGCTTGCCGGCCTAAGGCGGGCCTGGAGAAAAACATGAAATGCCCAGGACAGGATAGCCGCTTTTGGAAACCCGGCGACATCTTCGAAACCCGTTGTCCCGAGTGCGGGGCCGAGGTCGAGTTCTTCAAGGACGACACGGCCCGCCGCTGCCCGCATTGCGGCCACCGCTTCGTCAACCCGAAGATGGACTTCGGCTGCGCCGCATACTGCCCGTACGCCGAGCAGTGCCTGGGCGATATGCCGGCCGAACTGGCCGCTGAGCGGGAAGAGTTATTCAAGGACCGCGTGGCCGTGGCCATGAAGCGGTACTTCAAGAAGGATTTCCGCAGGATCGGCCATGCCGGCCGCGTGGCCCGTTACGCCGAGGAGATCGGGAAAGAGGAAAAGGGGAACCTCGGCCTCATCCTGACCACGGCCTATCTCCACGACATCGGGCTGCACGAGGCCGAGCGGCTGCATCCGGGCCAGGCCGACCGCTATCACGAGGAGACCGGGCCGGCCGTGGCCAGGGAGATTTTACAAGGGCTGGGCGCCAAGCCCGAGCTGGTCGAAGAAGTGACAAATATCATCGGCCGGCACCACCACCCGGGCCCGGACGATTCGCTCAGCTTCAAGATCGTCTTTGACGCGGACCGGATCGTCAACATGGAAGAGGCGATCAAGGCGGCTGAAACCGAGGAACAGCGCGCGGCCTTGATCCAGCGGATCCGGGGAAAACCCTTCCTCACCCTTGCCGGCCAGGAGGTGGCCCGCCGGGTACTGAGGGAGGGTGAATGAAGATTTGGGGGGACCTTTTTTTCAAAAAAGGTCCCCCCAAACCCCCTCCTAAAAACTTCAGCCGCCCGTGCCGAATTGAGCTCCGCCCAATTCAGCCCGGGCCGTTTTTTTATAACGAATAACCTTAAACCACGCGCCCCGGGTGCCATGACCGCTCGTCTGCCATGGTTTGGCGGGTTTTTTTAACCCCCCTGCGATTCGCGGTCCCGTGGGCTGGATAATGCGAAGCGAAATCCAGCCCACGGGATTACGGTTTTTGGGAGGGGGTATGGGGGAACCCTTTTTTGCTAAAAAGGGTTCCCTCATCAAGCCTGTTTTTATAAGAAATCAAACTCTAGAGCTTCTTGGCCACGGCCTCGCAAAAGGCGGTCGTGGTGGCCCGGCCGCCTTGATCCGGCGTCAGGGCCTTGCCCTGGGCGTAGACCGTCTCCACCGCCGCGGCCAGGCGCGCGGCCGCCTGGGGAAAGCCCAGGTAGTCGAGCATCATCTTAGCGGACAGGATGGTGGCTGTGGGGTTGATGATGTTTTTCCCGGCGATGTCCGGGGCCGTGCCGTGGGCGGACTCGAAATAGGCGTACCCGTCGCCGTAGCAGCCGCTGGCGGCCAGCCCCAACCCGCCGATAACGCCGGCGGCCGCGTCGGAGAGGATGTCGCCGTAGAGGTTCGGCAGCACGACCACGTCGAACTGCTGCGGCGCGATCACCAGCTTGTGGGCGAAATCGTCCACGATCAGGGTCTCGAAAGCGATGTCCGGATAGTCCCCGGCCACCTCCGTGGCCACGTCCTTGAAGAGTCCGTCCGAGCGCGGCAGCATGTTGTACTTGCAGGCGCAGGTGACCTTGCCCGGCCGGCCCTCTTGCTTGCGGCGGCGCGCCAGTTCGAAGGAGAACCGCGCCACGCGCCGGGTGCCGGCCTCGGTAATGACCTTGAGGGCGTAGCGGCCCGGGGCCAGCTCGACCACCGGCCGGCGGGCCGTCAAACTGAACGCCTTCAGCGGGGCCAGGTCGCCGAGCTCCCCTTCGACCATCATGTACAGGTCTTCGAGGTTCTCCCGTACGATGACCAGGTCCACGCCCTGCGGATGGGCCAGCGGGCTCCGGAAGCCGGGCACCCATCTGGCCGGCCGGACGTTGGCGTAGGTGCCGCGTCCCCATCTGAGATAAAAGAGCGCGGCCGTGCTCGGACCGCTGGTGGCCCCGAACAGGGTGGCGTCCGAGGCGTCGATGGCCTGCCGCGCCGCGTCGGGAAAGGTCGTCCCGTAGGCGGCCTGGGCCGCGCGCCCCACCGGCGGCCGCTGCCATTCGAGAGGCAGGCCCAGCTTGTCCACCAGGGCGACGGTCGGTCTCACCACCTCGGGCGAGGCGTCCTCCCCCTCGATCACCACCACTCGTTTCGCTTCCATGGCTTTCCCCCTTGGCCTGGCGGCCTTGCCATTTCCTGGGCCTCGCGTCCGTCGCCTCGCGGGAGCGCGGCCCGCATCTCAGGGACTTGGCGATGATAGGACAGACCGGACCCGGCGTCAAGGAATGGGGGAGGAAACACGGGGGATCGGCCGGGACGCGCCTCTGGCCGGCCCATCCCGGCCTTGGAGCAAAAGCCGCCTGAAGAAAAAACGTGTTTTATCCCGCAGATATTCCGCAAAGTCAAGCAGATTTTCCTGTCTTTAAAAAAAAGCTTTCTTTTTAACGTGTTATCTATTACAATGATCTTGCCTCGAAGCTCAGGCTGATATAACCTTTGCTTCATTCTGGCATGGGTAAGGAGAAAAAGGTGAGCACCGATCTGAAACTAAACCGAAAGCTAAGAAGCGACGCCATGGCCATTTTCAAGGCGGCCTTGTCCGCGGCCGACCCTGCCCAGGCCGTGAAAAAAGCGCTCCAGCGGGACGGCGAGGTGCTCAAGGTATATGACGGCACGCGTGTTCTCAAAAGCATCCGTCTGGACCGTGTGGACAAGGTCATCGTAGTCGGGGCCGGCAAGGCCACCGCACCCATGGCCAAGATCGTGGAAAAGCTTTTGGGCGACCATCTCACCGCCGGCCTCATTTCGGTAAAAAAGGGTCACGGTCTGGACCTCGAGACCATCAAACTGGTCGAAGCCGCGCACCCGGTCCCGGACCACAATGGCGTCCGGGCCGCGGCCCAGATCAAGGCCATGCTCGAACCGCTCGGGGCCAAGGACCTGGTTATTTCGCTCATTTCCGGCGGCGGCTCGGCCTTGTTGCCCCTGCCCGTGCCGGAGATGAAGCTCTCGGAAAAACAAGACGTGACACGCCTTCTGCTTGGTTGCGGCGCAGACATTCACGAGATCAACGCGGTCAGGAAGCACCTCTCCCAGCTCAAGGGCGGGCAGATGGCCCGTCTGGCCGCGCCGGCCACGGTCATCAACCTCATGCTCTCGGACGTGGTCGGGGGCAACGTGGACGCCATTGCCTCGGGTCCGTTCGTCCCGGATCGGACGACCTTCGAGGACATGGCCCTGGTCCTGGCCCGGTACAAGCTCATGAAGAAAGTCCCCTCCCTGGTTCGGACGCACCTGAGGAAGGGGCTGACGGGTCAGATCGAGGAGACGCCCAAGCCGGGGGACCCGGCCTTTGCCAAGGTGACCAACCTGGTCATCGGGTCCAACTATCTCTCGCTCTTGGCGGCCGAGGCCAAGGCCAGGAGCCTGGGCTACCGGCCGCTCCTCTTGTCTTCTTACATCGAGGGCGAGGCGCGGGAGGTGGCGCGGGTGCACGTGGCCATCGCACGGGAGGCCCTGGCCTCCCAGCACCCGGTCAAGCCGCCGGCCTGCCTGATCTCCGGCGGGGAGACCTCGGTCACCCTGACCGACCCCGGCAAAGGGGGCCGGAACCAGGAGTTCGCGCTGGCCGCGGCCCTGGACATGGCCGGCGTGGATAACATGCTGGTCTTTTCCGCCGGCACGGACGGGACCGACGGTCCCACGGACATGGCCGGGGCCATGGCCGACGGGAACACCTGCGCCCGCGCGGCCGAGCTGGGGATGTCGGCCCAGAAGCACCTGCTCGAACACGACGCCTATCCATTTTTTAAGAAGTTGGGCGACCACGTGGACACCGGCCCGACCCTAACCAACGTCATGGACGTGCGGCTGGTGCTGCTGCAAGGGTGAGGCGGGCCATGGCCAGGCACCGGCATCAATTCGTGGAGGAATACCAGGGGTTGGTCGGCTTCGGGCTGGACCGGGCCACGGACGAGGCGGCCGTGACGGTCTATCTCCAGAAGTTCGCGGACGACGCGCACATGGCCGTCATGCGCGGGCGCATGACCTACGACGAACTCGTCGAGCTCTTCGGCCTGCTCAGCCGCCTGCTGCGCACCCACCTGAGCGAGGAGGAGTACCACCGGCTTTTTCTCAAGGAAGACGAGGCGGGTTAGAAAATCCACGGTAGTGGTAGGGGCACGGCATGCCGTGCCCCTACAATTCTCTGTGCTACTCTGCCCGAGTACCGTGGCCGCGTGCCAGCCATGCCCGAAAGCCAGTCAGCTTGGGCCGTAGGGGCGGGTTTCAAACCCGCCCATGGCCAACCAAAATTGTTGGGTTCGCTGCGCTCGACCCAACCTACGGTTAGGGTTCGACAAACTTCGTGTAGGGGCGACCGGCCGGTCGCTCCTACAGCCGGGGCTTTCGGGCGCGAGGGGTCCTTTCCTGGAATGCGGGTGAGGGCCCTTTTTTTATTCAGGACCGCTTTTCTCGAGGCTCCGCCGCCATTCGTAGAGCACGATCCCGACGGCCATGGCCGCGTTGAGGGATTCCACGCCGGCGGCCATGGGGATGGCGACCAGGGCGCTGGGCTGAAAGTCCAGGGGCAAACCTGGGCCTTCCAGGCCGGGCACGAGGCCGAAGGTTTGGGGAAACGGGAAGTCGAAAACGGCTTGGCCGCGGGGGTCCAGGGCGATGAGCGGGGTTCGGTTTGGGGAAAGGTCCTTCAGCCTGGGACCCTGAAACAAGGGCAGGCGGAAGAGACAGGCCCCGGCCGCGCGCGCGGAGCGGTGGTGCCAGGGATGGGCCGCCTCCCGGGTCAGGACCGCCCGGGCCGCGCCGAGAGCCGCCGCGGTCCTAACGGCCGCGCCGATGTTGCTCGGGTCCTGGAAGGGGAGAAAGAGGGTGCAGCCTCGAGGCCAGGGCTCCGCCTCCCAAAAAACCAAAGGCGGATAGCGCACCAGCAGGAGCGGGGCGCCGGTGCCGTAAAGGTCCAGCGCCTCGAAGAGGGTCCGCTCCAGCACCAGGGCCTGGGCCAGGCCGGCGGCCTCCCTTTCGAGCGGCCCGGCCTCGGGGCCGATGACCGCCTCACAGGCCTCGGGAAAATCCCGGAGGACCTCCCGGACCGCCTTCAACCCCGAGAACAGGGTCAGGCCCTCCTTGCGGATGCCCCGGCCGTGAAGCAGCCGCAACAAGACCTTGTAGGTGGCGTTGCGGGCGCTGGCGATGTGCTTGATCTGCATGATCGTTATCCTGGCGCGGAAGACGGATTCTTTCTTCATATCATGCTGGGACACGGAGGTAAAGCCGCCGGATCGTTCCCCATCGTTTCTTTTCGACACAGGCCGAACGTCTAGTTATGTTTCAATACCATCCGCCGGACGTTGACATCGGCCCTGGGATTGGATAGGATACAAATAATCCCATTCGACAACGAGGCGAGGCCGCTCAAGGCCCGGGCCATTGTTCGGCGGCCCGCTCGGGTGAGCGCAAGGATGGAAGCAACCGTGGCGTCATCGGCCGAGATTCACGGCCTGCTTAAAAGTCCGTTAGACCTGGCGACCTTGGTGGACGCGGTGCCCATGGGCCTGGCCCTGCTGGACGAGGACCGGCGCGTGGTGCTGTTCAACCGCGCTCTGGAGGCCCTGACCGGTTTCGACCGGGAGCTGGTGCGAGGGGTGCCCTGCCGGGACGTGCTGCGCAGCAGTTTCTGCCCGCAGTCGTGTCCGGCCCTTGAGGCGGCCCGGAGCCATCAGGCCGCGACCCGGAAAGGGGACATCATCAACCGGGACCGGCGGCGGATTCCGATCCGGCTGACCTCGCTGGCCCTCAGGGACGCGGCCGGCAAGCCGGTGGGCTTTTTGGAGACGGTGGAGGATTATTCCCAGCGGCTGCGCCTGGGGGAAGGTCTGGAGCCGGCCTTTGGAGTGGAGTTGATGATCGGCCGCTCTCCCAAGATGGAGGAGCTGTTCCGCATGATCCCGGTCATCGCCCAGACCGACTCGTCGGTGCTGATCACCGGCGAGACCGGCACGGGCAAGGACCTCTTGGCCGAGGCCCTCCACCGCCTCTCGGGCCGGGCCCGGGAGCCTTTCATCAAGGTGAACTGCGGGGCCCTGCCCGAGACGCTGCTCGAGTCCGAACTGTTCGGGCACAAGAAGGGGGCCTTTACCGGCGCGGTGGCGGACAAGCCGGGCCGTCTCCGCCTGGCGCACGGCGGGAGCCTGTACCTGACCGAGATCGGGGACTTGCCCCTGCCGCTCCAGGTCAAGCTCTTGACCTTTCTGGACGACCGGGTGGTGTATCCGCTGGGGGACACCCGGGGATATGCGGCCGACGTGCGCATCGTCGCCGCCACGAACCATCATTTGGAGGAGATGGTCGGGGAGGGCCGTTTTCGGGCCGACCTGCTCTTCCGGCTGAACGTGGTGCGGCTGCACCTGGCGCCCTTGCGCGAGCGGGCCGGCGACGCGGCCTTGTTGCTCAGCCATTTTCTGGCTCGGTTTTCAACTCGTTTTCAGAAGAAGATTCGGGGGTTTTCGGACGAGGCTCGCGAGCGGTTGTTGGTCTATGCCTATCCAGGGAACGTGCGGGAGCTGCGAAACATCGTGGAATACGCGGTCAACGTCTGCCAGGAGCCGGTGATCGGCCTCGAGCACCTGCCGGTGTATCTGACCGAGGCCGGCGCCAAGAAGGACGCGCCGCTTTCGGCCGGCTCCACGGCGCTCCTCAATCCCGAGACCGAGGCGAACGGGCCGGTCCGGTGGACCGAGATCGAAAAGCGGTTGATCGTGAACGCCCTTATCCGGGCGGGCGGCCGGAGGAAAGAGGCGGCCGATCTCCTGGGATGGGGGCGGAGCACGCTGTGGCGGAAGATGAAGCAGTACGGTCTGGATTCCTGAAGGGAGACCATGGCAAAACTTCGGCTGCCGGCCGAACTCTTTGTCAGGCTTCGGCTCGAAGTCCTCGGAATATAGGTTATATTCCTGCGGCCCCTCGGCTTCGCTCGGGGTCGTGAGCCAGCCGAACGACTTCGATCCTCGCCTTCCTCGATTTCGTCTCGGCTTCCTCTTGTTTTGCAACGGTCTTGAAGGCGGGTGAGGCCATGGTCGACAAGGTGCTGATTACCATCCGCGAGCAGGACGTGGCGCCGCGTTTCGACCTGGCCACCGAGGTGCTGATCGTCACCCTGGGGACACGGGGCGAGGTCCGGGAGCAGAAGACCATGGTCCTGCCCCACGCCAGCCCGGAAGATCTCTGCCAGCAGATTCTGAACGAGGAGGTCCAGACGGTCATCTGCGGCGGGATCGAGGAAGAGTTCCACCAGTACCTGACCTGGAAGAAACGCAGGGTCCTGGATTCGGTCATGGGGCCCTGGGAGCGTGCGCTCGATCGCTATCGGCAGGGCGGGCTTCAGGCCGGCGCCATTCTTTACGAGCGGGTGGGAACAGGGTATGAAACGGATCGCTGAGTGGTTTCGAAATTTCGTCCAGCAGTTCAAGCAGGATTCGGAGATCGAGGAGTCCCCGCGCCGGTACAAGGTCCTGCGCCGCAACATGATCGCGCTCATGATCCTGGTCACCGTGCTGCCCCTCGTCCTCATGGCCCTGATCAACTATTACCAATACCGAAACGCCCTGCGCTCCGAGGTGGAAAGCCCCATCCGCGTTCTCCTGAACAAGACCAAACACTCCTACGAGTTGTTTCTGACCGAAAGACTATCCGCCGTCAGCTTCATCGCCCACGCCTATACCTTCTCCGAATTGGCCGATCACGACACTTTGAATCGTATCTTCCTGGTCATGAAAAACGAGTTCGGCGGGTTCGTGGATTTGGGGTTGATCGATTCGAGCGGGCGTCAGATCAGCTACGCCGGGCCCTACCAACTCGAGGGTAAGGACTACGCGGGCCAGAGCTGGTTTCAGGAGGTTTCGGTCCGGGGCGTACACATCAGCGATGTCTTCATGGGCTACCGTCGTTTTCCGCATTTCGTCATCGCCGTGCAGCACGTCACGTCCGACGGTTATTCCTACATCCTGCGGGCCACCATCGACACCGAGAAGTTCAACAGCATTATCCTGTCCATGGGGCTCACCGCTTCCACCGACGCCTTCCTTTTGAACCGGGCCGGCGTCTTCCAGACGCCCTCCAAGGTCTACGGGCACGTGCTGGAGACCTGGTCCATGCCCATGCCGCCGGTGAGTTACGAGCCGAGTGTGCTCGAGGTCCGTGATTCCCACGGCCAGGACGTGATCCTGGGCTACACCGACTTCGTCACCCCGAACTTCGTGCTGGTCCTCGTCAAGCCCCGCGGCGAGGTATTCCAGACTTGGATCACCCTCAAGAGCGAGCTCTTCTTCGTCTTCCTGGCCAGCATCATTATCATCTTCCTGGTGGTCGCCTGGCTGACCAATCTGTTGGTGAAACGCATCGAGGAGTCGGACCTGAAGCGCAAGGCGGCCTATCACGAGATGGAGTACACCAACAAGCTGGCCTCCATCGGCCGGTTGGCCGCGGGCGTGGCTCACGAGATCAACAACCCCATGGCCATCATCAACGAAAAGGCCGGGCTGATGAAGGACCTGATCGGGTATGCCCCGAACTTCCCGGATCGAGAGAAGTTCCTGCAGCAGATCGATTCCATCCTGAGGTCCGTGGACCGGAGCCGAAGCATCACCCACCGCCTGCTCGGCTTTGCCCGGCGTATGGACGTCGAGGTGGAGGTCATGGACCTGAACGAGCTGGTCAGGGACGTGATATCCTTCCTGGAAAAGGAGGCGCTTTACCGCAACATCGAGATGCGCCTGCAGCTGGCCGACGGCCTGTCCAAGATCGCCTCGGACCGCGGCCAGCTGCAGCAGGTGTTCCTGAACATCCTCAACAACGCCTTTGCGGCGGTGGAAGACGGCGGCAGGGTCGTCATTACCAGTTGGGAAGTGGATATGGACACGGTGGCGGTTTCGATCGGCGACAACGGGGTGGGCATGTCCGAGGAGGTGCGCAGCCATATCTTCGAGCCGTTTTTTTCCACGAAGAAGGGCAGCGGCACCGGTTTGGGCCTGTCCATCACCTACGGCATTGTCCAGAAACTGGGCGGACAGATCGACGTTAAGACCCGGCAGGGCGAAGGCACGACCTTGATGGTCTATCTGCCCAAGCAAGCCCCGAAACAGACGGAGGCCTGACATGGAAGGACTCAAGGTCCTGTTAGTGGACGACGAGGAAGAGTTTGTGGTCACCCTGGCCGAAAGGCTCAGGCTCCGGGGCATCGAGGCCCTGGTGGCCATGGATGGGGACGAGGCCCTGGTCAAGGTCCGGGACGAAGCACCCCAAGTGGTCGTGCTGGACGTCATGATGCCGGGCACGTCCGGGATGGACGTGCTGCAGCACCTCCGGCGGCGCCACCCCGAGGTCCGGGTCATCCTGTTGACCGGCCGCGGCTCCACCAAGGAGGGCATCGAGGGTATGCGCCTGGGGGCGTTCGATTTTCTAATGAAACCCGTCAAGATCGAGGAACTGACCCAAAAGCTGGAGGAGGCGGCCAAGCCTGGGGCCAAGCCGTCGGCGGAGAGCGAGGGACCGGACCGTGACGCAACATGAAGTGGCCTACCTGGGCCGCATGACCGCTGGACTGACCCATGAGATGAAAAACGTCCTGGCCACCATTAAAGAAACGGCCGGGCTGATTTCGGACCTGCTGCCGTTTTATTCGACCCAGCCCGTCGTCCTTCGGGAGAAGTTCGAGCACACCCTGGTGCCCCGCATTCTGGAGCAGGTTCGCCGGGGCGTGGAGATCAGCACTCGGCTGAACCGCCTGGCCCACACCATGGACCATAGCCCGACCGAAATCGAGGTGGACGACCTCCTGGACGAGGTCCTTTTCCTGATGTCCCGCTTCGCCCGGCTGAAACAGGTGGCTCTGACCCTTTCTCCCAAGACCGGCAACTGGTCGGTTTTGACCCACCCCCTGCGGCTTGAGCTCGTCTTGGCCGCGGCCGTGGACTACTGCCTGGAGCAGGCCCGGGCCGGCCAGCGGATCGCCATCGCCCCGGCCTCGAAAGAGAAGCGGATCCTGTTCCAGGTCCTTGGCCCGGACGAAGCCGGGCCGGCCGCAGACTGTAAAATCGGTCCGCGGCCCGAGGGCCTGGAGAGCCTGGCGGACCTGTTGCCGGAGCTTGGGGTCGAGGTCGGGGTCATGGAGGCTGGGGTAGGTATCGGGGTGCAGTTCCCGGTTTGATCTTTTTGTGCTATAATGTTTTATATTGAGACTAGCTTATTGTTTCAAAATGTTCTGATAAAAGGGCCTGCCGGCGGGCCTGGAGGATAACCACCAGGAATGAAAGATGAAATTTTTGTGGCATGATCGTTGCCTCCTTAAAAATAACAACGGCCTCGCGGCCCAAAGGAGAAAAATGATGGCCCGCTTCTTCGATACGCTCCAAAAAATCTTCTCAGCCGCCGCTTTTGCCGAAGCTGGCGAGCATGACACGGCCCGACAGATCGCCGGCCTGCCCGAACCCAAGTCCGGCTTGGGATTTGACCGCCTCATGGCGGCCATCACCTTTGCCGAAGAAGGCTACCCGGACATGGCTCGCCAGTTCTTGGGCATGGCCCCGCACACGGCGCCGATCCCGATAAGGGGTTTCCTGGCCGACGTCGGGCTCGGCCATGTCCGGTGCCGGTACCTCGTGGCCGTGGTGGCCTAACGTGCGCCGAGGCGGCCGGCCGGGCCGGAAGCTGGATCGTCCGGCCCCGAGGCTTCAGCGGAGAAAGTCATGAAGGCTCGGGTACTGTTGGTGGATGAGGATGAAGCGGCGCGCCACAGCCTGGTCTCGTGGCTGGTCCGCAAGGGATGCCGAGCCTTCCCGGCCGCGGACCCGGCGGAAGCGTGGCAATGTCTTCAGGCCCGGCCGGTGGACGTGGTGGTGGTGAGCGCCCAGCGCGACGGTCAGGGCGCCTTGTCTCTGCTCCGGGACATCAAGCGGGTGCGGCCCGAAACCGAGGTCATCCTGGTGACCGGGCCCGGTCAGATTCCACTTTCCATTCAGGCCATGAAATCGGGCGCCTTCGACGACCTGGCCGCGCCGGTGGACGTGGACGCGCTCAGCGCGCGCATCGAGGCCGCGTTCAAGAAACGGCGGAAAAGGCGGCCTTCCTTCAGCGCGTGGATGGCGGCCGTGACTTTTGCCGAGGCGGGCGAGCCCGAGACGGCCAAGGCCTTTCTGGGGATGGAGGCGACCGGGGTACATCCGGTTGGGCTGACTCGGTTCCTGGGGGCGGTGGGCCTTTCCCGGGTGCAGTTTCGGTACGGTCTGGCTTCGCTGGCTTAAGGCTTCAGGAGTCTTGGTTGGCGTTCGTTCTTCGTCGTCACAGGTGCCGCCGCCGAGCCTGGAGCCGGTCGCGATGATCTTTTCTAGAGTCTTCGGGCAGCAAGGCCAGGCTTGTCTTTCACGGCAGGCAGTCGGCCCCGGACCCGAGCTTTTTTTTTCGTGTAAAAAAGGTTTGACGAAATAGAAGGATACCCTTATACACGTATGAAGCTTGCGCCCTTGAGCAACATGGCAAAGGAGGACATCCCATGGAGAAAATCAAGGTCCTGCTGGTTGACGACGAGGAGGAATTTGTAAGAAGTCTTTCCGAGCGTCTTCAGATGCGCGAGCTCGACTCCGACCTCGCCTTCAATGGAGAGCAGGCCCTGCAGGTGGTTCAGGACGAGGTGCCGGACGTGATGGTGCTGGACCTGCGCATGCCGGGCATCGACGGCATGGAAGTGCTGCGCCGGGTGAAAAAGAACTACCCCAAGGTTCAGGTGATCATCCTGACCGGGCACGGCGGGGACAAGGACGAGAAGCAGGCCAGGAAACTGGGCGCCTTTGCCTACCTGCAAAAGCCGGTGGACCTGGACCACCTGGTCGAGGTCATGAGAAAGGCCTACAAGGCCAGGGTGGAAAACACCATGGCCGCCGCCGCGTTCGCCGAAGCCGGCGAGTACGAAACGGCCCGGCAAATCGCGGAGAACAAGGACAAGAAGAAGAGCTAGGCGGGCCTCGTTCGGGCCGGATCGGCGCGATCCGCGGCCGGTATTCTTCAGACGAACGGATCACCGCGGTTCTGGTCCGCGGACGGGGTTTGAGAGGAAGGACGGACAGGGCGCACAGCAGGAGAAAATGGACACAAGCCCCCAAATCAAGGTTCTGGTGGTGGACGACGAGAAGGAATTCGCGCAGGCGCTGGGCGAGCGGCTCGAGGTGCGCGGTATTATCGTGCGCGTGGCCCTGACCGGCGATGAGGCCTTGTCCCTCTTGGAACAGCAGCAGGAGGACGTGGTCATCCTGGACGTGAAAATGCCCGGCCGGGGCGGCCTCGAGACGCTGCAGGAGATCAAACACCGGTGGCCCCTGGTGGAGGTGATCATGCTCACGGGCCATGCCACGGTCGAGGTCGCCATCGAAGGCATGAAGCTGGGGGCACACGATTTCCTGATGAAGCCCACGGAAACGGACGAGTTGATGGCCAAGATTCGGAAGGCCCATGACCGGAAAGCCGAGCAGGAGGAGCGCATCCGTCAGGCCGATATCAGCCGAATCATTCAGCGGCGGGGCTATTAGAGGCGCGGGGGCCTGTTTTTTGGTCTTCCGCTTTTTTTTATCCCTACTTTGTGACCATTTTCACTAAATGAAAAACCCCACGCAATCCTGTCCCGTGAAAGACCCGATGGTTCCCCTCTCCGAATCTGGATTTTACATTTTTTTTACAAAGCCGGCGCGCAGAATCCCGAGGAGTTCGCTAAGATGAGGGCCATATTAAAAAAATGAAGGTGAAGGATATGGCCTCTGATACCGTTCTGGACATAATCGGCCAGGGTGCCTGGCAGGGCGGCAGGGTGGTGGACAACTCCATCTTTGAAGGCATCGGCATGTACTTCAAAGGCGACAAGCCGGTCAACGATGCCGCCATTCAGCAGCGGGTCGGCGTGCGCACGCGCTATGCGGCCGGGGCGGACGAACGCATCGGGGTCGCTTCCATGCAGAATCTTCTGAAAACCGTGCCCTTCGACCGTTCCCGGATTCGGCTGGTCATCGGCGCCACCAACGTGGGCGAAGACAAGTGGGATCCCGGGCCGTTGGTTCAATATTCCTACGAACTGATCCGCGAGGCCTGCCCGGAAGCCATGGTGCTGGACGTGTACGCCGGCTGCCCTGGCTTCAACGTCTCCATGGAGCTTATCCTGAACCTGTCCCTGGCCGGAATGCTTGAGGAGGGGGACGTCTCCATCATCGTGGGCGCGGAAAACATCCACCGGGCCCATCCCTTCCCAGACCTGGACACCTCGAATGTCATCTTCGGGGACGATGCCCTGTCCACCGCCTTCGAGACCAAGGCCACGGCCCGACCTTCCGGCCGCCATACCTGCTCGGAACCGGTCACCGCCGATGTGAGCCAGGACCTTTTGTCCGGCATCGCCCGCCTGCTCCTTAAGGCCGTGGGCGACGATAGGCTCGACGGCCTCCTGATCGACAACCATATCGCGCGGCTGGACTTTCGTGTTCCGGCCTCGGCGGCCCGGGTCCAGCACCAGTACATATCCTTGAAATATCCCGAGGAAGCGAAAAAGGGCACCTTCGACCGGTTCAGGGACGCCCTCGAGTTCTATGACACCCACGTGAACGCCTTTGCCTTTGATATCAATTCCCTGAAGAAAAGTCCTGACTTGGTCAACCGTCTGGCCCAGGCTTACGTCGAGTCGGGTCGCTACCGGACGGTGGCGGCGGTGTATTTGGATGGAGATTTTCAGGCCGCGCTGACGGTGCACCGGGGGGAAGGGTTCGCTTTCGAGCGGCCGCGGCGGGGCATCGTGGACGCCGTGACCCGGACGCATGGCTGCTTCGGCGACTACATTTACGGCAGGTACGAAAACGACGATCTGCTCGGCTCCATGGACGGCAAAGGCGTGTTTCTCTACGCCACCCGCGGCGCCCGCAAGGTTTGGAGCGACCTTCTGTCCCGCAATGCACGGACGGTCAAAGACATCGACCTTTTGATCGAGCACCAGGCGAACTTCGCCATGATCCCGCTGACCATGGCCCAGGTCCTCAACAACGGCCAGCCGGACATTCAGAAGGACGTGGTGGACTTCGTGGCCAACCGCATGGTGACCAACATCCACGAGCGGGGCAACTGCTCGGTGGTGTGCATGCAGCGGCTGCCTTACGACCTGATGCGGGGCGCGCTCAAGCCGGACGCCATCCAGGGGATACCCATCAACCGCAACCTGGAGGCCCTTAAGCAGGCGAAGACCATCCTCTACGATTCCGTGGGCGCCGGCATGACCCGCAGCGCTGTCCTGCGGCTCATATAAATCGAGCCCCTTTTTTTCGCGTCAAGTGAGGCCGTTGCAAAACATAGGAAGCCGAGACGAAATCGAGGAGGGCGAGGATCGAAGCCGTTCGACAGGCTCACGGCCCCGAGCCAAGTCGAGGGGCCGTAGGAATATTACTATATTTCGAGGACTTCGAGCCGAAGACCGACACTGAGTTCGGCCGGCAGCCGAAGTTTTGCAATGGTCTCAAAGTCCGAGCGAGCCCGGCAGCCTGGCCGGGCTTTTTGTTTCAGGCCACGATCCCCCAAAGCGAGGCGGCCGCCTTGTTCCGGCGAACCTCACCATCCGATCGGGCGCCGGGCCTTTTTCCCAAACCAGCCCCGATCCAGCCTTTATATTGACAGTTTTTAAGCGAGAGGGTAACCTTAATAAAATTATGAGCGCGGAGCGCATTTCGAGGTTGCTGGTTCGTATCCCTAGGAGTTGCACGCGGACCCAAGGCGACGGCTGAGGGCAGGTGAGGCGGCTATGTCACGATGGTGTTCTTTCAGGCTGTGCTTAATGGTTTCGGCCTTCCTGGTTCTGACCTGGGTCGCGCCCGCACGCGCGCAGACGCTCGACCCGGCCCGCTTCAAGGGTCAGGACCGGATCACGCTGAACAACATCGTCATCGATAAGAAAAAGAAGGAAATCCGCATTCAGGTCAAGCTGGCCCTTACCAAGGGCATCCTCGAGTACCTGCTCGTGAACGAGCAGGGCAAGACCTATGAAAGCGTTTTCAAGGTGGCCGGCAATCCGGCTTCCGAGCTTAATTTCGGGCTGCTGCTCCTGGGGCTCGAGCCGATGGATTTCAACACCTTTCGCCAGGCCGTGGCAAACAAAATCGCGGTCCGAGACCTGATCAAGGCCCATCCCAACAGCTTTGTCGACATCGACATCGTTCAAAACGGCCGCCGGGTGCCGTATAGCTCCCTGCTGACCGATCGGGAGAAGGGGGCCAAGGATTTTGTCTGGTTGTACACGGGCGGGTTCATGACCAACGAAAACAAGTATTCCGGGGACGTTTTTCTAAGCTGGATCGGCATCTGGGGAGACCGCAAGGCCATGCTCAATCTGTACTCCTCCCGCAAGAACCCGTACCGCGGCCCGTTCGGGCTGGAGATAAACACGAAAAACAAAAGCCTCAAGGTGGATCAGCCCTACGAGCTGGTCCTCAAACTCCGTCGGCCTCGCTGAGGTCGCAGCCGCGGAGTCTGACTTTTCCCGCTTCAAGCCGATGTCACAGAATGGTGCGCAGCGGAGATAAAAGGAGATCATCGATGAAAGCAAAAGTGGGCATGGTTCTTCTTGCTATGGGCTTGGTTCTGGGGCTCGCGGCGGGTCCAGTGATCGCCGCCGAGACGGTGAAGACGCCTGCGGGGAGCCAAGCCAACCTGTCTCTGCTCACTCAAACCAAGTATTCCCTGAGCATCGCTTACGAATATCTGCTCAAGACGCAAAGGCCGGACGGTTCCTGGGAGGGGCATCCGGCCATCACGGCGCTGGCGGTATATTCCTTTCTCCTGGCCCCGATGTATAATCCGGGCGAGCAGGTGCCGCTGGCCATTGACCGAGGGCTCAAGTACATCGTTTCCAACGTCAAGCCGGATGGGGGCATTTACGACAAAGAGCTGCCCAATTACGTGACCGCGATCTGTCTTCTGGCTCTTTCCGAAAGCAACCGGCCGGCATACAAGGACATCATCAAGAACGCGAAGCAGTTCCTGATCCAAATGCAGGACGATGAAGACGAGGGATACGACCAGGGTCATCCGTACTACGGCGGCATCGGCTACGGCGGGGACTCCCGTCCGGACCTGTCCAACACCCAGTTCGCCCTGGAGGGCCTCAAGGCGGCCGAGGATTACGAGCACCGCTATGCTCGGATCCTTCCGAGCACGATGAAACAGGTGGAAAAAGAGGAGACCGAGCTGGGGCTGCACTGGAAAAAGGCCCTGGTCTTTCTGGCGAAGTGCCAGAACGTGAAATCCGTGAATTCCATGGCCTACGCCACGGACGACGGCGGGTTCATTTATGAACCCGGGACGTACAACCCGCAGCGGAGCCATTCGTACGGCACCATGACCTACGCCGGGCTCAAGAGCCTGCTCTATGCGCGGGTGGACAAGAACGATATCCGTGTAAAACGGGCCTATGAGTGGATCCGCCAGCACTACACCCTGGACGAGAATCCTGGATTCAGCAACGCCTCGATTTATAATTACTACTACACCTTCGCCAAGTCTTTGGACGCCCTGGGCGAGTCAGTGATCACCGACAGCAAGGGTCAGAAGCACAACTGGCGGGAGGATTACCTGAAGAAGCTGGTCTCTGTCCAAAAGGCAGAGGGATACTGGGAAAATACGGACGGCCAATATCGGGAGAACATCAAGGCCCTGGCCACGGCCTATGCCACCGTCGGCATGAAATTCGCCTTGCACGGCCTGCTGGCAGACTGATACCCGAGGACAGACTTGAAGCGGGGCGGGACGGCCAGGGGCCGCGGGCGCCCCGCTTTATTCTGGCCTGGCGGATTTTAATAACGAAAACGAGCGGAGCCGAGGCGGGAGGCGGACCGCCGTTTCCAGAAGGCGAAAGAAAGGGGAGAGGGTCGATGGAGATCCAGGAAATCGAGAGGGAAGTCCATCGCGAAAGCCTGGTCTTCAGGCAGATCACGAGCGAAATGGAAAAGGCCATTGTCGGTCAGGAGCATCTCATCCAGATGATGCTCATCGGGCTTTTGTGCGAGGGCCATCTGCTGCTCGAGGGGCTGCCGGGATTGGCCAAGACCACGGCGGTGAAAACCCTGGCCGCGGCCATCCGGACCTCGTTCCACCGCATCCAGTTCACGCCCGATCTTTTGCCGGCCGACATCATCGGCACCCAGATCTACCGGCCGGACAACGCCTGCTTCGAGATCAAGAAGGGCCCGGTCTTCCATAACGTGGTTTTGGCCGACGAGATCAACCGGGCGCCGGCCAAGGTGCAAAGCGCCCTGCTCGAAGCCATGCAGGAACGGCAGATCACCATCGGCGAGACGACCTTCCTCCTGCCCCGGCCGTTCCTCGTCCTGGCCACCCAGAACCCCATCGAACAGGAAGGCACCTACCCCCTGCCCGAGGCTCAAATCGACCGCTTCATGCTCAAGATCAAGGTGGATTATCCCTCGGCCGAGGAGGAACTCGAGATCATGCTCCGGTACGACACCGGCGCCGCGGAACGCGTGCAGGGGGCCGTGGAGCCTATCCAGATCGAGTCGGCGGCGCGGACCATGCGGAAGATCCACATGGAAAAGAAGATCATGGATTACATCGTGCGCCTGGTCCGGGCCACGCGCAGCGGCGACGTGCTGGGGGCGGGCGTCTCCTCCCTGATCAGTTACGGGGCTTCGCCGCGCGCCTCGATCTACCTGGGGCTCACCGCCCGGGCCCATGCCTTTCTGAGCGGGCGGGGCTATGTTCTGCCCGAGGACGTCAAGGCCATGGCTCCGGACGTCCTCAGGCACCGCATCATCCTCAGCTACGAAGCCCAGGCCGAGGAAAAAAGCACCGACGACCTCATCGGCGTCCTCCTCGAGCGGGTCGAAACCCCCTGATATGCTGCCCCCGGACCTCTATAAAAAAATCCAGCGGTTTCACTTCACCTCGAAGCGCCTGGCCTCGGACCTCTTCGCCGGCTCTTACGTCAGCGCTTTCAAGGGGCGCGGCATGGAATTCGCCGAGGTCAGGGAATATCAGTTCGGGGACGAAATCCGGTCCATCGACTGGAACGTCTCGGCCCGTTTCGGGCGGCCCTTTGTCAAGGTTTTTCACGAGGAGAGGGAGCTGACGGTCATGCTGTTGCTGGACCTGTCCGGCTCCCACCGTTTCGGGACCCGGCTCAAATTCAAACGGGAGCTGCTGGCCGAGGCGGCGGGCATGCTCGCCTTCCTGGCCATCCGCACCAACGACAAGGTGGGGGCCCTTCTGTTCAGTTCCCAAACCGAGAAATTCATCCCGCCCCGCAAGGGCGCCGGTCATGTCTGGCGGCTGATCAAGGAAATTTTCACCTTCGAACCCGTGAGCCTGACCACGGACATCACCTCGGCCCTGACCTATCTCAACCGCGTGGTCCGGCGCCACGCCATCGTCTTTCTGCTTTCCGACTGCCTGGACAGCGGGTTCGATCGGGCTTTTCGACTCACTGCCCGCAAACATGACCTGAACGTGCTGGTTCTATCGGACCCGGCCGAGGCGGAGCTGCCGGCCGTGGGCCTGATGACGGTCAGCGATCCGGAGACGGGACAGGCGGCCGTGGTCAACACCCGCGGCCGCCGGTTCAGGGAGCGTTGGCGGGCCTTGAACGAGGAGCGGCTGGGCCGTCTGGTCGAGCTCTTTCACAGGGCCGGGGTCGTGCACGAGCTTTTTACCACTGTCCGGCCGGTGGACGAGTCCCTGATCCGGTTACTCGAAAAGAGAGCCCGCCGCTAGGCCGAGGGTCTCCCCATGCAGCGTCCCATCTTCCGCGGTTTGTGCGTCTTGACCTTGCTGGCGGCCTTGGCCTGTCCGGTCCCGGCCGTGGCCGAGAACGCGGCTGGCATGACCCTTTCCGTCGATCGGGCCGCACCCGCTATCGGAAGCGTGGTCACGTTGACCCTGCGTTTGGGGCTTTTGCCGGAAGGGCGTCTGCCCAAGGCTTTTCAGGTGACGGGGTTGGAAGGTTTCACCCTGCTGGAGCCTCCCCGTAAAAGCGGCTCGGATCAGGTCGAGATGCGGCTTCTGGTGGACCGGTTGGAGCCGTTTTCAGTCGGGCCGCTTGGCCTTGTCTGGCAAGGCGCCGATGGTACGCCCCGCACACTGACCTCCCAGGCCCTGACCCTGTCCCCGGCGTCCAATCTGGGCGACCGGCCGGAAGAGGCGGAACTGAAACCGATCGAAGACATCGACCCCGTGGGCCGGGCCTGGATCAAATGGCTGCTCCGGTTGGCCCTGGCCGCGGCCTTTCTGCTTCTGGCCGGCGCGGCGGTCTGGTACCTCGTGAGGCGGCGTCGCGCCGCGCTCCTTTCGTCGGAACCGCCGCACGTACGCGCCCGCAGAGAGCTGATGGCCCTCAAGGCCCGGGAGTTTCTCGAACCGGGGCAGGTCAAGGCCTTCTATTTTCGTTTTTCCGAGGTCCTTCGTCTCTACCTCGAAGCGCTGCGTGGCTTTCCGGCCGCGGAGTACACCACGCCGGAGATCGCCGCGGCCTTGACCGACGACCGCGACCGGGCCCTGCTCCCGCTGCTCAGGCACGCCGACCTTGTAAAATTCGCCGACCTGGCCGCCACGCCGGCCCAGAAGGAGGAGGCGCTGGCGCTGGCCTTGGCTTATGTTCAGGCCACGGGTGAGGCCTTCGAGACCCCGGCCTCCCAAACGCCCCGGGAGGAGGCATGACCCTACGCTTCGCCTATCCCATCCTCCTGGCGGCCCTCGGTCTCGTCGCGCTGTGGCTGGTGCTTCGCATCCGCCGCAAGCCCGACGCCATGGTCTTCTCCATGACCGCCGACCTGGCCCGGCTGGCCGGGAGGGGTGGCGGACGGGCGCTGGCCCTGCTGCCGACCATATTGAGAACGGGCTGTCTGGCCCTTTTGATCGTGGCCTCGGCCCGGCCGCAGCTGGTCAACGTCTCGCGGGAGGTAAAGTCGGCCGGTGTGGACATCATGCTCTGCCTGGACACCTCCGGGTCCATGCAGGCCATGGATTTTCGCCTCGACGGCGCGCCCGTCACCCGTCTGGCCGTGGTCCAGCGGGTGGTGGGGGATTTTATCCGCAAGCGGGAACACGACCGCATCGGCTTGGTGGTTTTCGGCGAGGAGGCCTTCACCCAGGCGCCGCTGACGTTGGACAAGGGCCTGCTGTTGACGCTGGTGAACCGGCTGACCATCGGCATGGCCGGGGATCGGACGGCCATCGGCTCGGCCATCGCGGTCGCGGGCAAGCGGCTCAAAGACCTCAAAGCCAAGGACCGCCTGATGATCCTGCTCACCGACGGCCAGAGCAATACCGGCGAGATCACGCCCGAGCAGGCCGCCGAGGCGGTCCGGGCCTTGGGCGTGAAAATCTACACCATCGGCGTGGGTGGCATTGGCCCGGCCCCCTTTCGGGTGGAGACCGTGTTCGGGCCGCGCACCGTGTATCAGCGGGTGGACCTGGACGAGAAGACGCTCAAAGAGGTGGCGCGCCTGGGCGGCGGCCGGTATTTCAGGGCCTCGGACACCAAGGAACTGGCCGAAATTTACGATTTCATCGACCATGCGGAGAAGACCGAGGTCAAGGTCAAGGAGTTCATGCATTTTCGGGAGCTATACGCCTACGCCCTGGTTCCGGCCGCGATCCTGTTGCTCCTCGAGGTCGGCCTGCGGGTGACGGTGCTGAGGGGGATTCCGTGACGCTGGCCCATCCCTTGCTCCTGCATTTCCTCTGGCTGGTGCCCCTGGCCGCCCTGGCGCTGGTGATCATCTACCGCCGGAAGCGGCGGGACCTCCTCGCCTTTTGCGACCCCGAACTCGCATCGCGGTTGGCCGGGGAACGCATCCAGGCGCGGGGGTTTCTCAAGTCCATGCTGCTACTTGGCGGCCTGGCTTTGATGATCCTGGCCCTGGCCGGCCCGCGGTGGGGAAGCCATTACCAGGAGGTGTCGCAAAAAGGTGTGGACATCATGCTGGCCGTGGACGTCTCCTCGAGCATGCTGGTCGAGGACGTACAGCCCACCCGCCTCGAACGCGCGCGGCGGGAGGTGCATGACCTCCTGCAGGTGGTGGCCGGCGATCGCGTTGGCCTGGTGGCCTTTGCCGGCGCGGCCTTTGTCCAGTGCCCGCTCACCCTGGATTACGGGGCCTTGACCATGTTCCTCGAGGCCCTCCGCCCGGACCTCATTCCCGTGCCGGGGACCGATCTGGGCGGGGCAGTGGACACGGCCCTGTCCGCATTCGATCCCGCCTCGGAGACGGATCGGGTCATCCTCCTCATCACGGACGGCGAGGACAACGAAGGCGCCGGCCTCCGGGCGGCGGAGCGGGCGGCCCGGGCCGGGGTCAAGATTTTCATCTTCGGCATCGGCGACCCGGCGGGCGGCCCGGTGCCCGAGGGCCAGGGCGGGTTCAAGAAAGACGCTGGCGGTCGTATGATCATGTCCAGGTTGGACGAGTCGGGGCTGAAGCGGATCGCCGAGGTGACGGGCGGGACGTACGTTCGGTCCACGGGCGGCGACTTGGACCTGGACCTTCTCTATTATTCCGGGATCAAGATGAAGACCGAGGCCAGCGTTCTGAAGAGCGGCAAGATCAAGGTGTACGAGGAGCGTTTCGCCGCCTTTATCCTGGTTGCCTTTGTCCTGCTGCTTCTGGAGGCGATGGTCGGGGAGAGGAAGCGGCCGTCCGTCACGTGACGGCCCCAAGTCTGGAAGCGAGAAGAAGATGCGCAGGCAATTCATCATAGCCGTCCTGCTGGCCGCCCTGGCCTGGCCGGCCTTGGCCTGGGCCGCTGCCGACCCGGACGCCCTGTACCGGAAAGGGCGGTATGCCGAGGCCGAAGAGGCGTACGCCCAGGCGTCCCTGAACCACCCGCGCGACCTCCGCTACCGGTACAACCGCGGGTGCGCCGCCTTTCAGAAAGGCGACTATGCCCAGGCCGCCGCCGCCTTCACCAGCGTGCTCCGGCGGACCCAGGACGACAAGATGCGCTTCAAGGCCGCCTACAATCTCGGCAACACGGCCTTCAAACAGAACGATCTGGCCTCGGCCCAGGCCGCTTATACGCAGGCCGTGCGGTTGAACCCGGACAGCCGGGAAGCCCGGCATAACCTCGAGATGATCCTGCGGGCCCTTAAAAAGAGCAAGCAGCAGGAGAAATCCGGACAGGAGCCGGAAAAGAAAGAGGGACAGGAACAATCCCCGAGCCAAAGCCAAACCCCCGGCTCGGAAGAAAAATCCCCGGAGAAATCCAACCGGCAGAAGGGCGGCGCCGGCCAGGAAAGCCAGGACCGGTCCTCTTCCCGGCCGGAGAACCAGAGCCCGGAAAACGCCGCCCCGCAGAACGCTCGGCCCACGGACCGGACCGGCAAGCTTGAAGGCCCGGCCGTCCCTTCGCAAGGGGGGAACGACCGTCCGGCCTCGGGCCAGCCTGGAGTCTCTGTCGACCGGCAGAAGGCCGAGGCCCTGCTGGACAACATCCGCGAGGACCCTTCCAAGTTTCTGAAATACCAAATTCCCGAGGGCAAAAAGCGCGGGGGCAGGTCTGGGAAGGATTGGTGAGATGAGGAGGTTTTTCCTGGTATCGGCGCTGTTGTCGCTGGCGCTGCTCTCGGGCGGCAGACCCTGCCGGGCCGCGGAAGGCCCGACCGTCACGCTTCAGTTGGACCGGCTCGAGACGACCCTGTCCGAAGCGGTGAGGCTCACGGTCGAGGTGAGCGGCAGCCGCAAGCTCGACGCCGATCCGGTCATTCCGGGGCTCGAGGTTTTCACCGTCACGCCGGGCGGAACCTCTTCCCGAATGGAGATCATCAATGGCCGGAGGACCTCTTCGGTGCAGTATAATTTTCTTCTGGAGCCGCGCCAGGCTGGCCTGTTCCACATCGGACCGGCCGAGTGCCGGATCGACGGCCAGGTCTATCAGAGCAACGTCGAGACCCTGAAGGTGGTGCGACAGGCCGCCGCCCAAGGCGCGGAGCGCGGCCCCTTGTTCATGACCGCGGCCTTGTCCAAGACCCCGGCCTACGTGGAAGAACCGGTCCTCTATATCGTGAAGCTGTTCGTGCGCGTCCGCATCGGGGAGGTCTCCCTGGACCTGCCCGAGGCGGACCATCTCAAGTTCAAGCAACTTGAGGAGCCCCGCCAGTACGAGAGCGGCGAGGGCGGGCAGCGTTACCAAGTGCTCGAAGTGCGGTACCTGCTCACGCCTTCCCAAGCCGGCGAGTTCAACCTCGCGCCCGCTCGGATGCGTCTGACCGTTTACGACGACCAGGGCGGCTCCCGGCGCCGCACCATCTTCGACGATCCCTTCTTCTCGCGGGGCCGGCCCCAGACCCTGCTCAGCGAGCCGGTCAAACTAAAGGTGTTGCCCCTGCCCGTCGCGGGGCAGCCCCGCGATTTCAGCGGCCTGATCGGGACATTTAAAATTTCTTCCAAGCTGGAACCGGCCGAGGTCCAGGTGGGCGGGTCCACCACCCTGACGGTGCGGCTGAGCGGGCGGGGCAACGTCAGCCGGTTGCCGGACCTTTCGGGACCGGCTCCAAGCTGGGCCAAGGTGTATGCCGATCAACCGGTCCTCAAGGTCGAGACGGACGCGGAAGGGCAAAGCGGAGTCAAGACCATGAAGTGGGCCCTGGTGCCGCAACAGGCGGGGGAGTATGCGATTCCGTCGCTCGGCCTCAGTTATTTCGACCCCGCGGCCGGCCGCTATCGGACGCTTGGCACCGAGGCGTATCGTTTGAAGGTTCGGCCTCAAGCGGCTGGGGCCCAGGCCGGGGCCGCGGGCGGGACCGGACCGCTCGGCGTCGAGCCCCGCAAACAGGAGGTCCAGGCCCTGGGTCAGGACATTTTGCCCGTGCATACCGGAGCGAGCGCGCTGGCCGCCTCGGTCCGGCTGTGGCCGCCGCTGGGGCTCATTCTTCTTGGGCTGCTCACGCCGGCCGCCATCTACGCGCTGCTGGTGATCCTCCTGGTCTCTCAGCGGCGAGCGTCCGGGTCGAGCCCCGCTATTCGGGCCCGCCGAGCGCTCGGACGGTTTGCCAAAACGTGCCGCCAGGGCCCGCCCGCCCCGGACCGGCTCAAACTCGCGGTCCGGGATTTCCTCAACGATCGGCTCGGATACGAATACGGCGCCATCACCCCGGACGAAGCCGCCGGCCTCCTTACCCAAAAAAGCGTCCGGCCCGAAATCGCCCAGCGTCTAAAGACCGTCCTCGAACGGCTGGACAGCGCTATTTATGCCGGCCTGCCTGCCTTTTCGCCAGAGTCCGGCCGGGAAGGCGGGCCGGTCGAAGAGTTGATCGGCCTCATCCGGGACATCGACAGGGAGTTGTGAGATGCTCAGGCGCCTCGTGCTGCTGGCGATCCTTTTCTTCCCGGGCCTGGCCGCGGCGGCCCCAGCCTTGACAGACCGGCTGGACGCCGAAGGCCTTTTCCACCAGGCCAACCAGGCTTATAAAGAGGGCCGGATGGAGGAGGCCATCCAAGGCTTTCAGACGCTGCTCGCGGCCGGATTTGCCGGCGGCCACGTTTATTACAACCTGGGCAACGCTTATTTCAAGAACGGGCAGCTCGGCCAGGCTATCCTCAGTTACGAGCGGGCGCGGCTGCGCCTGCCCCGCGACGCGGACCTCGGGTTCAACCTGGCCACGGCCCAGGATCGGACCTTGGACGCGGTCAAGCTTTCCCGGGGCGTCTTGGTTCAGACCTTTTTCTGGCTGGGCAGCCTGACCCTGACCGAATGCTTTTTCATCTTCGGCCTGGCGAACGGGGTCTTCTGGTTCATCTTGATCCTTCGGTTCTTTTTCAAGACGGACACGGTCTACTATTTGCTCATCTGCGGCCTGGCCCTCTGGCTGGCCACCGGCCTTTCCCTGGCCTTGAAGGCGTACCAGACGGCCACCGACGACCGGGCCGTGATCCTGGGCTCGGAAGTTTCTGTCCGGGCCGGGCCGGAGGCCAAGGACACGGTCCTGTTTCAGCTCCATGCCGGCACGGTGGTCTATACCGAGCGCCGGGAAGGGGACTGGGCCTTGATCCGGCTGGCCGAGGACAAGCGGGGCTGGATACGCGCGGCTGACGCTGATCTCATCATGTCTTTAAAGGCGAAGCCGGCTGATGGCGAGGATTGACAGGCGCGCCGGCGAACGCATATTCTTTTTCAAACGCCCGGCCTGCCAGGGTGGGGCCGGGACATTAAAGGTAGGAGTAAGCGGATGGAATTGATCGAGGCCATCGAGAAGCGCATGAGCGTCCGGGCCTATCGGCCGGACCCGGTCCCCCGCCAGGTTCTGGAACAGGTCCTGACCCTGGCCAGCAGAGCCCCGTCCTCGGTGAACTGCCAGCCCTGGGAGTTCGCCGTGATCGGCGGCGCGGTCCTGGACAAGATCAGGCAGGCGAATGTCGAAAAGATGCGGGCCGGCGAAAATCCCCGGCCGGATTACGACGCCGGCCCCACCCCGCGCCAGACCGCCTATCACCGCCGCCAGGTGGACCTGGCCAAGCAGATTTTCACCCTCATGGACATCTCTCGCCAGGCCAAGCGCCAGGCCTGGATCGAGCGGGGCTTCCGTTTCTTCGACGCCCCGGCCGTCATCATCGTCATGATGGATCGGATGCTGCCCGTCTCCGGCCCCTTGCTCGACCTGGGCTCGGTCATGCAGACCATCTGCCTGGCCGCCCTGGAGTACGGCCTGGGCACCTGCATCGAGGACCAGGGGATTCAGTACACGGACGCGATCCGGGAATTCGCCGGGATTCCGGAGTCCAAGCGGATGATTATCGCCATCGCCATCGGCTATCCGGACTGGGACTTCCCGGCCAATCGGCTCCGGAGCGAACGCGAGCCCATCATCGAGACGACGCGCTGGTACGGGCTTTAGTCGGGGCGTTTTAGCGCCAGGGAGGCGAATATGCTCAAAGTGAAAGACATCATGACCCGGGACGTCCTTACGGTTGCGCCCGAGACCCACATGACCGACGCGGCGAGGCTGCTCCTGGAAAATCAGATCAACGGCCTGCCCGTGGTGGACCGGGATGGCCGGCTGGTGGGCATCCTCTGCCAGTCCGATCTTGTCGCTCAGCAGAAGAAGCTTCCGCTGCCGTCGGTCTTTTTCTTCCTGGACGGCTACATCCCCATCCCGCTCACCTCCAGGAAACACATCGAGGATGAGGTGCGCAAGATCGCGGCCATCACCGTGGCCGAGGCCATGACGCCCCACCCGGTCACGGTGCATCCCGAGGACGACATCGAGAAGGCGGCCGGCCTGATGGTGGACAAGAACTACCATACTCTGCCGGTGCTGGAGAACGATCGCCTCGTGGGCGTGGTGGGCAAGGAGGACGTTTTGAAGACGATCATCGCCGGGTCCAGCGCAGGCCAGGACAAGGCGCCGGAAGGGAGCAAGGCATGAGCCTGTTTCGTATCCGGCCGATGGTCATGGGCACCAAGATTTTCGACAAGAGCATGATGACCTTTCAGTGGGGCCAGGGCCAAACTTACACCATCCCCATCTACAGTTGGTATTTAGAAGGCGGGGACCAAAAAATCCTCGTGGATACCGGCGAGATGAAGCCCATCCAGTCCGAGGACCGGGAAAAGGCCGTCGGCGGCCGCATCTACACCTTCGAGGAGGGCTTGGCCCGGCACGGCCTGACGCCCGAGGACATCGACCTGGTCATTCACACCCACCTGCACAACGACCACTGCGAAAACGACTTCAAGTGCGCGAACGCACGCATCTACGTCCATGAAAAGGAAATCGAGCGCATCCACGACCCCCATCCTCTGGACTATCGCTACCTTGCGGACTATATCGAGGAGGTCGAGGAAAACGGGCAGATCGTCACCGTCTCGAAGGATATGGAGATCGTGCCCGGCCTCCGCGTCATCCATACCCCGGCCCACACCGAGGGCGGCTTGACCGTGCTCGTGGACACCCAGGCCGGCCTGGCGGCCATCACCGGCTTCTGCGTCATCATGGAAAACCTGGACCCGCCCCGCGAGGTCCGGGCCATGGAGATGGAGGTCATCCCGCCCGGAACCCACGTCAACGTCTATGAGGCCTACGATCAACTTATCCGCGTGCGCGACCTGGCCGATATCCTGATCCCCCTGCACGAACCCGCCTTTGCCAAGCGGGACGTCATCCCCTGACCCCTGAAAAAAAATTCGGCCGGAGCCGTCGCCGGCCCCGGCCGAACGCTTGTCCCTGAAAAAGTTTAGGCCAATTCAGTTCAAGTTGTAGGTTGGGTAGAGCGGAGCGAAACCCAACAATTTTTGCCACACGAGATTGCCACGTCGTCCGCCTCCGCCCGCCCTTGGCGGGCTATGGCGCGACTCCTCGCAATGACATTCAACGGGCTCAGGCCACCGTCACTTTTTTGTCCAGATAGACGTCCTGGATGGCGTTGAGCAGCTTCACTCCGTCCTTCATGGGCTTTTGAAAGGCCTTGCGGCCGGAAATCAACCCCATGCCACCGGCCCGCTTGTTGATCACCGCCGTCCGCACCGCCTGAGCCAGATCGTTCGCCCCGGATGCCCCGCCCGAGTTGATCAGTCCCACCCGCCCCATGTAGCAGTTCACCACCTGGTACCGCGTCAGGTCGATGGGGTGGTCCGTAGTCAGCTCCGAATAGACCTTGGCGTGGGTCTTGCCGTACTTGAGGGCCGTGTAGCCGCCATTGTTCTCCGGCTGTTTCTGCTTGACGATGTCCGCCTCGATGGTCACCCCCAGGTGGTTGGCCTGGCCGGTCAGATCGGCGGCGAGGCTGTAGTCCTTGTCCGCGTTGAAGGCCGGGTTGCGGAGGTAGCACCATAGGATGGTGACCAGACCCAGCTCGTGGGCGTACTGGAAGGCCTCGGTGATCTCCTGGATCTGCCGCCCGGAGTTGTCCGAGCCGAAGTAGATGGTCGCCCCCACGGCCACGGCCCCCATGTCAAAGGCCTGGTCCACGCTGGCGAACAGAATCTGGTCGTAGCTCTCCGGGTAGGTCAAGAGTTCGTTGTGGTTGATCTTCAGAATGAAGGGGATTTTGTGCGCATACTTGCGGGCCACGGCGCCCAGCACGCCCAGGGTGGAAGCCACCCCGTTGCATCCGCCCTCGATGCCCAATTGGACAATGGCCTCCGGGTCGAAGTAGATGGGATTGGGCGCGAACGAGGCGCCCGCCGAGTGTTCGATGCCCTGGTCCACCGGCAGGAAAGAGACATAGCCCGTGCCGGCCAGACGGCCGGTGTTGAACAGGAGCTGCATGTTGCGCAGGACCGAGGGCGTGCGGTCGGTCATGGCCACCACCCGGTCGATGAAATCGGGGCCGGGCAGATAGAGCCGGTCTTTGGAAATGGTGTTGCAGGTGTGATTCAGTAAGGATTCCGCCTCTTTGCCCAGGAGCTTTGGTATATCGGTCATTGCACCCTCCCTCCTTTGGCTCGTGTAAGGTTCCAGGTTGAGACCATTGCAAAACTTTGGCTTCCGGCCAAACTCATTGTCAGGCTTCGGCCCGAAGTCCTCGAAATATAGGTAATATTCCTGCGGCTTCGGCCCTCGCCCTCCTCGATTTCGTCTCGGAATCCTGTGTTTTGCAACGGTCTCAGGTTCCTCGGTCCGGTTGTCGTGTGGTACTTAAAAATATGCCGGAAAGGCGGCCGCCTGTCAAGCCCCATCCGCGGGGGATTTTGTAGAAATATATTTTAATATAAATATGTTATATCGGTCCTTCCTGGGGACCGTTTTTCCTGGGTCGCCTCCTCCGCCGGGTCATTTCTCCTTGGCGCCGGTTTGGCTCCCGAGGTCCTGGTACATCTGAAAGGCCTCTTTCACGTTCAGGCCGTCGTGGACCACGGCCCGGACCGCCTGGATCATGGCGATGGGTGCCTCGGACTGGAAGATGTTCCGGCCCATGTCCACGCCGGCCGCGCCTTCCTGGATGGCGTTGTAGGTCATGGTCAGGGCGTCGGCCTCGGGGATTTTCTTGCCGCCGGCCATGACCAGGGGCACAGGGCAGGAGGCGGCCATGGTATCGAACCCGGCCGGCACATAATAGGTCTTGACGTAGTGCGCGCCCAATTCGGCGCAGATGCGGCAGGCCAGCCGGAAATAGCGCGCGTCCCGGGCCATGTCCTTGCCCACGGCGGTCACGGCCAGGATAGGCATGCCGTAGCGGTTGCCCAGGTCCACCAGCCGGGTCATGTTGTGCACCGTCTGGGTCTCGAACTCGCCGCCGATGAAGACCTGCACGGCCATGGCCGAGACGTTGAGGCGGAGGGCGTCCTCGATGCCCACGGCCAGTTGCTCGTTGGACAGTTCTCTCAGGATGCTCGGCCCGCCGCTGGCCCGGAGGACGACGCCGCCGGTGAAGGTCGGAGGGATGGTGGAGCGGAGGATGCCGCGGGTCAGCATGAGCGTGTCCGCGTAGGGCGCCAGGGGCACGATGCTGAGGTCGATCCGCTCCAGGCCGGTCGTCGGCCCCTGGAAGTAGCCGTGGTCCACGGCCAGCATCACCGTCCGTCCGGTCTTGGGACTGAAGATGTGGGACAGCCGGTTCTTCATGCCCCAGTCCAGGCTGTTCGACCCTTTCAGGAAAAAGCCCTCGGACGTAGGCGGGACATTTAGAAAATATTCTTTTCCTTCCTGGTCTGCTTCGGGCATGTCATGTTTCTCCTTGCTTCTCGGTCCGGCCGCGGAGCGGTCCGGGACCGGGGTCATTCCTGGGGCCGGATCACGACTTTGATGGATTCTTTTCCCTCTTCGACCAGCCTAAACCCTTCGGCCGTGTCCTTCAGGCCGAAGCGGTGGGTGATGAGGTCCTTCACCGCGATCCTGCCCGAGGCGATCATCTCCAGGGCCTGCACGCAATCCAGCGGACCCCCGGCATAGGTCGTGGTCAGGGTCACGTCCCGCCGGAAAAAAACCTGGTTGATGGACAGGGGCAGGGTCACCCCCTCGAGGGTTGGGGCGAAGAAGAGCACCACCCCGCCCCGCTCCACCGCGGCCAGGGCCTGTTCCTGGGCGCCGGTCGCGCCGGTGGAGACCAGGACCCGGTCCGCGCCGCGGCCGCGGTTCACCTCGCGAAAAAGCGCCGGCACGTCCTGGTCGGCCCGAAAGACGTGGTCCGCGCCCGAGGCCAGGGCCGCCTCAAGCCGGTAGTCGCTCACGTCGGTGGCCGCGATGCGGGTCGCGCCCAGGGCCCGGGCCAGCCGGATGTGAAGCTGGCCCGAGATGCCGCTCCCCAGCACGAGCACGCTCCGGGCCGGCCCCACGCCGGCCAGGCGCTGGCCGCGCAGGACACAGGCCAGGGGCTCGACAAAGGTCGCCTCGTCGTAGCTCACCCCTTCCGGGAGCGTCCAGGTGCCGCGCTCCACGTTGACGGCCGGCAGCCGGACCAATTCGCAGAACCCGCCCGGGTCGAAGTGGGTGCCGGACAGCAGGGTGTCGCAGACGGTTTCGTGACCGTTCAGGCAGTAGTGGCAGGTCAGGCAGGGCACGTGGTGCGTGGCGGTTACCCGGTCGCCCTCCCGGAACGCCGTAACGCCGGGTCCGACCTCGATCACGTCCCCGGCGATCTCGTGGCCGAGCACCAGCGGCGCCTTGTGGACGCGGTACCATTCCAGCACGTCGCTGCCGCAGATGCCGCTGGCCTGGATACGGACCAGGAGTTCTCCAGGTCCTGGCCTGGGGTCGGGCAGCCGCTCCAGCCGGATGTCCCGGTTGCGGTAGTACATGGCCACGCGCATGGCGCCTGCTCCGTTTGCCTTTTACGCCTGGTCCTCGGGCGGGCCGGGCTATTCAGAGCGCCATAACTTCGCATACCTGTGTTGCTCCTCGGCTCGTCACTGCGGCGTACAGAAGCGTACGCCTCATTCCTCGCCTTCGTCGCGCCTTGGTCTGCTTTGTTCTGACGCTCTGTGTGCACTTCGTTTCATGATATTGCGCCTAGAAATTCATTTTCACTTTAGCGGCGGGATCGGGAAAGGTCAAGGCCGATGCGGGCCGCAAGAAAAAGGGGTCAGGAATCTTTTTCCATGATGTCGCTGGAAAGCGAGCCACAGCCGCGATGGCTTCGGCGCGAGAGGCAGGCGCAACCTTTCTCAAAAAGGTTCCTGACCCCTTTTTTTTGCTTTTCTGATTAAACTTCGTCCGGAACGCGGCCGGCCGGCCGCCGCGTGCGTTTGACCTGGCCTCGGCGTCGCTTCATCTCCAGCCGACGCCGGCGGGCCTCCAGGCCGGGACGCGTCTTCAGGCGGGGCTTGGGCGGAACCGCGGCGGCCCGGATCAGGGCCGCGAGCCGCTCCCGGGCGTCCCGCCGGTTCTGGGCCTGGGTCCGGTGGCGATGGGCCTGGATGGTCAGCACCCCGCTTGCGGATACGCGCCGGCCAGCCAGGCGAAGCAGCCGCCGCCGCACCTCCTCGGGCAGGGTCTCTGACCGGGCGGCATCGAAGCGGAACTGAACCGCGGTGGCCACGCGGTTCACGTTCTGCCCGCCCGGCCCCGGGGAGGCGACAAAGGTCTCCTCGATCTCCGCCTCTTCCAAAAAGATGTCCGCTGTCACATAGATGCGGCCCATGCCCGGTTCCCTGGCCCCTCAACGGCCGCCAATCGCTCCGGCTCCCTGGCCGGCGCCGGCCGCGGGCCGGTTCAGGCAGCACTTCTTGTATTTTTTGCCGCTGCCGCAAGGGCAAGGGTCGTTGCGGCCCACCGCCTTGAAGGCCTCGGCTGGCGGCGGCAGAGGCGGCTGGCGGCGCAGGTCCGCGGCGATCTGCCGGAACCTGGGCAGGCTGTGAGCGTAAAAGCGTTTCCAGCCCTGGCAGAGCCAGCTCAGGGATTCCGGATGATGGACCGGGAAGAGCCGGTGCTTGAGGCAGTCGCCGGCGCACAGTTCCAGGAAGGGACAGAGGCCGCAGGCCTCGTGCCATCTGGATTTCTGGGCGCCGAAGTCGAGGTAGGTCCTGGAGCGGTTGAAGTCCTCCCACGTGCCGGTCAGGACGTTGCCGAGCTTCAGGTTTTTTTCCACGAAGAAGTCGCAGGGGTAAACGTCGCCATTGTATTCGACCACGAAGTATTGACAGCAATCCCGGCCCATGTGGCAGATGATGGGCCTGTTTTCCACCAGCCGGCTGACCACGGCGTCGAAAAGCCGGATGGAAACGCGGTGCACGTCCGCCTGGACCCACTCGTCGAACAGGGCTGAAAGAAACTCGCCCCACTCCGGGCCGGTGATGGCGAAGGGCAGCAGCCGTCCGTCCGGCCCGAATTCCACGCAAGGGATGTACTGGTGGTAGAGCCAGCCGTGATCCACCAGGTAACGGTATACCAGGGCGGCCCGGCCCACGTTTTCGCGGTGGACCAAGGTCAGGATGTTGAACTCGACTTTGTGCTGTTCCAACTTCCGGATGCCTTTCAAAACCTCCGCGTGCGTGGGCGATCCGCCTTTCCTGCGGCGGTAGGTATCATGCACCTCCGCCGGACCATCCAGGCTGACGCCCACCAGGAAGTGGTAGCGGGCCAGGTGGCGGGCCAGTTCGTCCGTAATCAAAGTGGCGTTGGTCTGCAGGCCGTTCGAGACCAGGGCGCCGGGCCGGCCGTACTTCTGCTGGAGGTCGGTCACGCGCCGGAAAAAGTCGGCCCCCATGAGCGTCGGCTCCCCGCCCTGCCAGCCGAAGGCGTACTGCGGCTGCGGCGTGGCCATGTAGCCGGCGATCATCGCTTCCAGGACCTCGTCCGACATGCGGTGCGTCCGGGTCGCGGGATAGAGCGCGGCGTGGTCCAGGTAGAAGCAGTACTCGCAGCGCAGGTTGCAGTCCGCCGAGGCGGGTTTGATCAGCAGGGAAAAGTCCTTCAAAAAATCCTCCTCGGCCCGGCCTCTGGCCTTCAGAAAGGCCTTGTCCTTGTCGGCCTCGTTTCCCGAGGTCGGGCCGGCCATGGCCCGAGCCGCTCCCGGCCGGGATCGCCAAACAGCGTCCGGCGGGGTGGGGGAGAGCTCGGTTGGGAAAAAACCACGGGTCCCGGCCGGGGCGTGCGGTCCGGGGGGGTGTCTATCCGGCGAGGCGGCGATTCGGGCCGGGAGAAGACGGCTGGGAGCGGGTGAGCATCGGCCGTGGTGGCGGGGCCGCAGATTTCCGGCTAGCGGCTCCGCATATCTACTTTGTTTCGCAGTTCCTTGCCCACCTTGAAAAAAGGCAGCTTCTTGGGGCTGACCAAGATGGGCGAACCGCTTTTCGGGTTTCGGCCCTGGTATCCATCGTAATACTTGGTCTTGAACGAACCAAACCCTCGGATCTCGGTTCGTTCCCCGTGGGCCAGCCCTGCGGTGATGGCGGTAAAAAAGGTGTTGACCACCGCTTCCGCCACTCTCAGGCCCAGGCCCTGCTGGATGGACAGCCGCTCGATGAGTTGCGATTTGTTCATAACCCCCTCCGGCGGACCCCGGCGCCGTCTCCAGGGAAACTCCCGTTGGCCGGTCTTGGAAACTTCTTTATTTATTCACCAGTTATAGGGACGGTGTCAAGAGGAAAATGTTTCGGCCCGGCCTGGGCCTTGCCGGCCTCGGGCCGGGCGCGCCTGCCTGCCGGCCTTGACTTCATTTTCAATCTTCCCTATACTTTAACCCCTATAATGATATGTTCCTTGGTTTCGCCCGTCCCGGCCGGTCAGGGCCGAGGCCGGGCGCCAAATGGCGTGTGCCTCTAGGTGGGGTTGGCGGCCGCCCGGGGATCAAGGCCGGGAAAGGGCGAGGGAACGGGGCGAAGCGCGGTGGCCGAGCGACGGACGGAAGAGGCGGGTGTCCGTATCCTGGTGGTGTACCATTCTCAGGCCGGGCACACGCAAAGGATGGCCGAGGCGGTGGCCCGGGGAGCGGCCTCGATCGAAGGGGCGACCGTTCATCTCAAGCGGGCCCAGGAGGCCGGTCTTGAAGACCTTACGGCCTGCGACGGGCTGGCCCTGGGCTCCCCGGAGTATTTCGGATATATGGCCGGCTTGATCAAGGATTTTTTCGACCGCACCTATTTTCCGGCTCGGGGCCGAAAGGACGTGGTGAAGAAGCCCTACGTGATTTTTATCAGCGCCGGCAATGACGGCAGCGGGGCGCTCAGGCAGATCGAACGCATCTGTCTGGGATATCCGCTCCGGAAGGTGTACGAGCCGGTGGTGGCCCAGGGGGAGATCACGGATGAGGTCCTGTCCCGGTGCTACGAGTTGGGGCAGGTCATCGCGGCCGGCTGCGAGGCCGGAATTTACTGAACGCACGCGCCGGCGCCGCGGCGGTGGCCGGGCGGCTGGAGGGGAAGGGCGGTCAAGGAGAGGAGCATGAGCGAGGGGCAACTTTGGATTCTGATCGGCGTCGTGGTGAGCGCCTGCCTGTTGAGCAGCCTGATTTCCAGCCGCATCGCCTTTTCTTCGGCCCGAAGACAGTTTAAAATCGGGCGGATCAAGTCCGTGACGGCGGAGGAGATCTGCCTGGTGAGCAAGACGGGCGTGCCCCGGCTCTTCGTGGCCCTCAACAGCATCGAAAATATCCTTTTTCGCCTGTATGACCAGAAGGGCGAACTGAAGGTCATGTTCGGCCTGATGGGGGACGGCGGCGAGGGTTTGGCCCTGTTGGACAAATACGAACGGGTTCTGGCCTCGCTCAAGGTGGACGCCAACGGCCAGCCCCGTCTGCGGCTTTCCGATCGCCAGGGGCGGTCCCATGCCGTGCTCGGCCTGGAAGGCGGGAAACCCGTGATGGCCTTCATCGACGCGAATCGGAACGTGACCTGGCGAACGCCCTAGCGGTGCGGCTTGGAAGCCCTGGCCGCCGGTCCTTTGGCAATGATGGGCCTATCTTATTACTTTCAAAAAACGTCCTGGAGGCAGAACGCCGGTTATCTGTGCGCACCTTCACCCTGAAAAAAGAAGGCGGCGCCGGGCCTTCCGAACCCATCCTGGCCACGAAGCTGCTCGGCCCCCGGCCCCGCCCGGACCTGGTCTCGCGGCCTCACCTCCTGGCGCGACTCGACGAGGGGCTCAGCCGCCGGTTGACTGTGGTTTCCGCCTCGGCCGGGTTCGGCAAGACCATGCTGCTCAGCGAGTGGTGCGCCCGGCTGAGGTCGCGCAAGGTGGGCGTGGTTTGGCTTTCCCTGGATGAGGACGACAACGACCCGACGAGGCTATGGGTCTATCTGATCCGGACCCTGGGCGCGTTGAAGGAGGGCCTGGCCGAGGACGTCCTGTCCTTCCTCGTTTCTCCCAGCCGGCCGCCTCTGGACACGGTCATCACCGCGCTGATCAACGACCTGGCCGCGATCGAGGAGGACTTCGTCTGCGTCCTGGACGACTACCACATCATCACCGCTGAATCCATCCACAGCTCCCTGGCCTTTCTCATCGAACATGAGCCGCCCCAGATGCACCTGGTCATCGCCGGACGGACCGACCCCCCGCTCCCCCTCGCCCGCCTCCGAGGCAGCGGCCAACTCGTCGAGCTGGGCGTGGCCGACCTGCGCTTCACCCTTAAGGAGACGACGGAGTTCCTGAAACAGAGCGTGGACTTCACGCCCTCCGAGGAGGACATCGCCGCCCTCCACGCCCGCACCGAAGGCTGGGTGGCCGGGCTGCAGATGGCCGCGCTATCCATGCGCGGCCAGGAGGCCGGGTCGACCTACATCGCCTCCTTTGCCGGAGACGACCGCAACATCAGGGATTATCTGCTGGAAGAGGTGCTGCTCAAGCAGCCGGAAGACACCCAGACCTTTCTCCTTAAAACCTCGGTGCTGGACCGGGTGAGCGGACCCTTGTGCGATGCCTTGACCGGCCGCGCAGACGGCCAGGAAAGGCTCGAGGCCCTGGAGCGAGCCAACCTCTTCATCGCTTCTCTGGACACCCGGCGGCAGTGGTATCGCTACCATCGGCTTTTTCTGGACCTGCTCCGCCAACGACTTACCCAGGTCGCTCCGGGCGAAATCCCCAAGCTCCACCTTCGCGCCGCCGAGTGGTTTGCCGACCACGACCTCTTGGACGAGGCCCTGGGCCATGGCATGGCCTCGGGCGACTACCAACGACTGATCCATCTGCTCGAGCGGGCAGGCTGGCCCATGCTCATGCACGGCGAGGTCAACCTGCTCTTGGAATGCCTGGAGGCCCTGCCCGAGGAGATGGTCCGCTCCCGGCCGCGGCTGAGCCTGTACCACGCCTGGGCGCTTCTGCGGGCCACCCAGTTCGACGAGGTGGAAAAACGGCTCAACGACGCGGAAAAGGGGCTGGGCGCCAAGAGCGCGCAGCAGGAGGAAGGGACCGGGGGCGAGTCGCCGCTTAAAGTCCGCAGCATGTTGGGCGCCGTGGCCGCCCTGAGGGCCAGCCTGGCCACCAGCCTGGGCGACACCTCCCGCACCATCGCCTTGTCCCACAAGGCCTTGGAGTATCTCTCCGACGACGATCCGGTCACGCGGGAGGCCACCCGCGTTTTGCGCGGCATTGTGTCCCGCAACCTGGGGGATGCGCATGCCGGCAAGGAGGACCTCGAGGCGGCGGTCCGGGCCCAGACCGAGGCCATCGCCCTGAGCCAGTCCGCCGGGGATCTGTACGAGGCGGTTGTGGCCGCCAGCCGGCTGGGCACGCTCTATGAGCTCAAAGGCCAGCTCCGGCAGGCGGCCCGCACCTATCAGGAGGCCCTCAAAATGGCGGCCGGTTCGGACGGCCAGCCGCTGTCCGTTTCGGCCTTGGTCCAGGTGGGACTGGGCGAAATCCTGCGGGAGTGGAACGAGCTCGATGCGGCCGAAAGCCATGTCCGGCAGGCCATCGCCACCTATCGGGTTTCTGAGCAGCCCATCTTTCTGCCTCAAAGCTATGTCCTGCTCGCCCGCGTCCAGCACGCCCGCGGCGACACCGGCGGCGCCCTGAAGACCCTGACCGAGGCCAGGCAGCTGGCCATGGAGCAAAAATACGTGCGGGCCGTGGGATACGTCCTGGCCACCCAGGCGCGCATCTGGATCGACATCGGACACCTGGAGGCAGCCGAGCAGTGGGCCGAAGAGGCCGGGCTTACGGCCGGGGACGATCTCCGCCGGCTTCCTTTCCGCACTCTTCGTCACCGCTACGTCACCCTGGCCCGCCTGTACATGGCCCGTGACGGTTTGGGGACGGCGCTTGAGCTCCTGGAGCGGCTGAGGGCACTGGCCGAGGCGGCCGGCCGCATGGGCGGCCTCATTGAGATTTTGGTCTGCCAGGCCATGGCCCAGCAGAAGCAGGGCCGGCAGACCGAGGCGGTGGTTTCCCTAAAACGCGCCTTGACGCTGGGCGAGCCCGAGGGATTCGTGCGGACCTTTGCCGACGAGGGCGCGTCCATGGCCCGGCTGCTGGCCCGGGTGATGAAGGAGCAAGGCGCCCGCACGCCGTACACCTCTTACGCCGTCCTGGCCGACTATGTGGGCCGGCTGATGGCCGCCCTGGAGCCGGACCTCTATACGAACTCGGAAAAGACGGGCGCGCCGCAGCCTCTGCTCGACCCCTTGAGCGACCGGGAGCTTGAGGTGTTGAAGCTCCTGGCAGCCGGCATGTCCAATCGTGAGATCGGGGAACGACTCTTTGTAGCGGTCAACACCATCAAGACCCACATCCGCAACATCTACAGCAAACTCTACGTCCGCAACCGCACCCAGGCCATGATCCGCGCCCAGGAGCTGAACCTCCTCTGAGGCGCCGGAGCGGGGCTCCCCCCTCTGACCGGCCGCCGGGCAGGACCGTCGCTCCGGAAAATCACCCCTCTTCTTCGCCCTTTGGGGTGATGACAGGGCCGCTGGAAACGTTTTACATGGAATCAACAACGGGGCCTGCCCTCGGGCATGGTCTTATCTAGAAAAGGCAGGCCCCGTTTACATATAAAACGAAGACAGAGGAGGGGTGCGTATGATGGTGAATCAGGCCCTGATCTCTTTGAACGTTCAGTACGACATGCCGTTTGTGTACCGTCTGGAGGACCGGCCGGCCGTGGCCAGTCAGCGGTCCCTGTGGCAGAGGCTCAAAGAAGCGCTCCTTGGCAGGGAGAGGTTGTGGGCCTATGTTCCCCACGAGGTACGCCGTTTGGAAACGCTGGTGGACCATCCCTGCTTCGGCCGGTCAGAGTACCGCCAAGCCATGCTTCAGATCATGGCGCTCTAGGCCGGCTTTTGCATAATTTCCCAAGGATGGGCACTGCCCATCCTTTTTTTTCGCTTTTTTTCGGAATAAATACACAACGTCATAAAATGATGCGCAAACAGAGCGTCAGAACAAAGCAGACCAAGACGCGACGAAGGCGAGGAATGAGGCGTACTTTCCAGTACGCAGCAGTGATGAGCCGAGGAGCAACACAGGGTTGCGAAGTTATGGCGCTCTGTATAACCTGAAGACGTAGGCCTCGGAATGCAGACGTTCTAAAGGGATGGGGACCGGTCAGGCCCTCGCCCAGGCGAGTTTCTTCTTGTTACGGACCGGATTGGCGTACATGCGCAAAAGGTAGGGGCGCAGGTTTTCGGTCCAGCGGTGGATTCTTTCCAGGAAGCGTTCCCGCTCCTCGAGCGTCACCCGGGCCGGGTCGTGGTGGAGGAGTTCGTCGGCGACCAGGTTCGAGGGCCAGAGCCTGTAGTTTTCAATAATCTGGCGGTCCAGCTCCCTGGCCACGTCCTTGGCCCTGAAGAACCGCCGGTTGAGCGGCTGGCCGAAGGCGATGTGGATATGGCCCTTGAAACCGGTGATGCCCTGGACGATCGCCAGCAGGTCCTCCCCTTTCGCCTTCTCGTAGCGGCCGCCGCTGGCCTCGGCGGTTCTGAGTTCCTTGGCCTTCATCTCATCGCAAGGGTCGAATTCATACGAGATGGACACCGGGACGATGTTCAGCTTCCTGACGAATTCCGGGAAAAACATGCTGCCTCTCTGGGACAGGTACAGCATGCTGATCAGGGCCGGGTTGGTCACGTCGTTTCCGTCCTTGGCCCGTCCTTCCCGCTGAGCGATCCAGACGGACTGACCGGACTGGACCTGCTGCCAAATGTAGGCCGAAAGTTTGGTGGAAGCCTCGATCTGTTCTTTTTTGGGCAGGTTTCGCCTGACAATGAAGCTGCGATTGGCCCGGATGAGCTGGGTGACCAGGGGGGAGGTCAGCAGGTTGTCTCCGACCGCGATCTGAACCGGGCGGTAGCCCTTGATATCGATGGCGTAAATCATCAAGGCCGGGTCGAGCACGATGTCCCGGTGGTTCGAGATGAATAGATAGCCGCGGCCGTCCTGTTCGGCTAGCCCGTCCAATCCGCTGGTGGTCAGTCCGGAGGAAGACATCTCCAAAATCCGCTCCGCCACCGGTTTCACGATGTTCAGCTGCATGGAGGAGATGCCGTTCACGGCGTAGTAATCGGGCAAGATGGGAATCTTCAGGTAGTCGAAGACGGAGATGAGGGCGGGATGGGTCAGCAGCTCCTGGCAAGCTTTGGCGACTTCCTGATCGTTGTACGGTCGGATATCGTCGAAGGTGCCTACGAACTTTTTGCCGCGAGAGATTCTCAGACGCCGTTTCCCCTTCCAGTTGAGCCTGACCGATTTCATAATTTTAAAGATATACTGGAAATCGAGCGCCACGTCAAGGGGTTGCTCTCGGATTTCGCCAACCGGCCGAAGCTGTGGTTTTTCGGGCCGGGGCCGGTCAACCGGACCGGGACGATGCGTCCCATGGGCGGATCAGGATCGGCGATCAGGACGCGGATGTAGTTGTCGGTCAGGCCTCGGGCCAGCCCGCTCTCCGGGTCTCGAGTGTTTTCGACGAGGGTGGGCCGGACTAGGCCCAAGTGGCTTTCAAAAAAGGCGCGCCGTTTGCCCAGCCCAATCTCCCTGAGGATGGCGGCCCTTTTTTGCACCTCGGGGCCGGGCACCTGGTCGGGCAGGCCGGCGGCCAAGGTCCGGGGCCGTTTCGAGTAGGGGAAGACGTGCAGGTAAGCCAGGGGAAGGCGCTGGATCAGGTCCCGGCTGCGGGCAAAGGCCGCCTCGTCCTCACCGGGAAATCCGACCATGACGTCGGCCCCCAGGCAGAGTTCGGGCCAGTCCCGCGCGAGCCCGAGGACCCGTTCCTCGAAGAAGCCGGCCCGGTAAGGGCGGCGCATCCGCTCCAAGGTTGCGTCGTCTCCACTCTGGAGCGGCAGATGGAGATGCGGGCAGAAACCAGGGGAGGCACGCATCACCCGCACCAGCGTCTCGCTGACCTCCAGCGGCTCGATGGAACTTAGCCGAAAGCGAAGCCCGATGGATTCTTCCACCAGCCGCTGCAATAAGTCCGGGAGACGACCGGGCGGGGTCAGGTCCAATCCCCAGGCACCGAGATGGATGCCGGAAAGGACCACCTCGGCCTTGCCGGCCCGGGCGTAGGCCCGCACCCCTTCCAGGACCCGATCCGTCGGAAGGCTCCGGCTCGGCCCCCGGGCCCGGGGCACGATGCAGTAAGTGCAGCCGGCCGAACATCCGTCCTGGATGCGGAAAAAAGCCCGGGTGCGCTCAAAGGCCGGAAACCCCCAATCCGGCACCGGCCGGGCAGCCGAAAGCGGCGTTACCACCACCCGCGGGCCGCCTCTTTCCGTCTCCTCAAGCAGGCTCAGGAAGTCTGTCTTCCGGGCCTGCCCGAGCACCAGCGCCACCCCGGGCAGGGCCGCTAACGCCTCCGGGCAGGTCTCGGCCAAACAACCTGTGACCACACACCGACCCCCAGGACTCACCCGCCCAGCCCGACGCACCAGCGCGCGTACCTCCCGGTCGGCCTTGGCCGTGACCGTGCAACTGTTGATCACGGTCACGTCGGCCGGCCGGCCAAAGGGCACCAGGGCGTACCCGGCCTCGAGCAGCATCCGGCTCAGGCCGCTCGATTCGTACTGGTTGACCTTGCAGCCAAGCGTGATGACGGTGGCGGAGGGCATGTTTTTTTCAGCGGGGGTCCCTGATCCCTCAGGGGGCGGCCGTCTTTGTCCCGGCGGACAGGCTTGAGTTCATCAGCAGCTCTCCGCGCTCCGAATAGGCCAGCACCGTGACCTCCGTATATCGATCGGGATCGGACAGAGCGGCGACCCGGCCACGGATGGTGGAGTTGCGGCGAACGATGAAACGGAGGCCCTGCTCCGGGTTCGACGGACGGCCGTCGGCTATTTTGATGAAGGCTGGGTAGGGGACGTCTCCGGGGCCGGTCCGGTTCGGGTCGTGAAATAGCACCACCAGGCGGCCGGAGATCGGGTCGGCGGGCCGGCCGGCGGGGGCAAGCTGAAAGCTGAAGCGGAGGGTGTGGCCGCCGCGGTCCGGGGTCAGCGCCAGTCCGGAGACGGTCAGGGGAGCTTGCGGCGTTTCGGGGAGCCGGTGGGTTTGGCCCGGTCCGGCTTCGGTTCCGGGTGCCGGGCTGTTTTTCCGGTCCTTGTGGTTGAGTTGGTCGATCAGTTCCTGGTACTGCTTGGCCGTCTGGGCCTGCTGGCGGTAGCGGGTGACTTCCTGGCCAAGCGCCGCGTTCTTCTCCAGAAGCTCGCCCTTCTCCCGGGAGAGGACGGCGTAGCGGTAGAAGACGACCAGGGAGAGGCAGAAAAACGCGGCCAGGACGATGGCCAGCGCCAGCAGGTAGGGGCCGGAAACGCGGACGCCGTGGGGCTGGCCGTGATGGCGGATGACCAGGAAATACAGCGGTCCTTTTTTTCGTTTCCTGGCGGAAATGGTGCCCCTCCTTGAGCTAACGAAGAGGAAAGGTCAGGCTCGTCGTGCCCAGGACGCCGGTCAGGACGAGATGGATACGGTTCCGGCCGAAGGCGGGGTCGGCCGGGAAACGGACGCGGTAGAGTTCCTGCCACGGCGTGATGTAGGGAAAGTACTCCTCAAGCTGCATTCGTTCTCGGTCCACGCCGCGGACATCGTTCGGCGCCAGCCGTCTGCCGGCGTCGTCTTCGAGATAGATCGTCCACAGCGACCGCGGCGAGTGCAAAAGGATTGTCTCCTTTTCCGGCGCGTACACGGCCAGGATGAACTCGAACTCTTTTTGGGCCGCCGCAGTTTCCTCTTCCAGAAGATGCCGCCGGTCCGCATCGCTGAGCTGGTGGTCGGCGGCGTATTTTGTGGCGTAGGCCTCGCGGAAAGCGGCGCTCTTGTAAGTGCCATGGGCCAGGAGAACGGTCTCGAAACCCCGGTACACGCTGCCGTAAGCGCTGTACCGCTTGACCGCCTCGTAATAATCACCCTGCCCGGTGCGCCGGTAGTTCTGGTAAGAGGTCTTGATGCCGCTGCAAGCCGAAACGACCAAGAGCACCGCGACCAGGCCGAGAAGCAAGGCCAGCCCGGGCCGGGCGACGCGAGGCGGACGGCCTTTCGAAATCCGGTTGTGGGCCATGCCGCGTTTCATGTCAGTGGGCCTGCCCAAAGACCCGCGCGAAGATGGTGTCGATATGCTTGAGGTGATAGCCGAGATCGAAGAGGCCTTCAATCTCCTGGGCGGACAGGTGCCGCCCGATGTCGGGGTCACCGAGCAGCAGGTCCTTGAAGGACAGGTCCTCGTTCCAGGCCTTGAGCGCGTTGCGCTGCACCAGGCGGTAGGCCTGGTCACGAATCAAGCCCTTGCCGGTCAAGGCCAACAGGACCTGCTGGGAAAAGAAGAGGCCGCCGCTTTTCTTGAGATTGGCCAGCATCCGCTCCGGATAGACCTCCAGGTTCTCGATGAGGTCGGTCAGGCGGGTGAGCATGTAGTCCAGGGCGATGGTGCTGTCCGGGCAGATGATCCGCTCGGCCGAGGAATGGCTGATGTCCCGTTCGTGCCACAAAGCCATGTTTTCCAGGGCGACCAGGGCGTTGGCCCTCACCACCCGGGCCAGGCCGCTGATGTTCTCGGCGCCGATCGGGTTGCGCTTGTGCGGCATGGCCGAGGAGCCTTTCTGCTTGGCGCCGAAGCCCTCGGACACCTCCCGGACCTCGGTCCGCATGAGGTGCCGGATTTCCACGGAGATTTTTTCCGCGCTGCCGGCCAAGACGGCCAGGGTGGTGAAATACTCGGCGTAGCGGTCGCGCTGGATGATCTGGGTCGCGGCCGGGGCTGGAGTCAGACGCAATTTGGCCAGGGCGCGCGCCTCGACCGACGGGGGGACATTGGCGAAGGTGCCCACCGCGCCGGAGACCTTGCCGTAGGAAATGGTTTGGCGGGCCTGGGTCAACCGTTGCCGGTTGCGGCGCATCTCGTCGTAATACACGGCCAGCTTCAGCCCGAAGGTGATGGGCTCGGCGTGGATGCCGTGCGAGCGGCCGATCATGACTGTGTCCTTGTGGGCGAGGGCCAGGCGCTTCAGAGCGGCCAAGAGGCCGTCCACGTCGGCGAGGAGGATGTCCGCCGCTTTGCCAAGCAGCATGGCCTGAGAGGTGTCCAGGACGTCTGAGGAGGTGAGGCCCAGGTGGAGAAAGCGGGAGGACGGCCCCACGTTTTCCTCGATGTTGGTTAAAAAAGCGATGACGTCGTGTTTGGTCTCCTGTTCGATCTCGCCGATGCGCTCCACGGAAAAGGCGGCCTTGGCCTTGATCTCGGCCACGGCTTCGGCCGGCACCAAGCCCTCTTCGGCCATGGCTTCGGCCACGGCCAGCTCCACTTCGAGCCAAGCCTGATAGCGGGCTTTCTGCTCCCACAGCACGCCCATCTCGGCTCTGGTGTATCGTGGGATCATGTCGGTATCTCTTCCTTTTTCCACTGCCGATACCTAACAGGCCTTCACCCAAATGTCAAGCGCACCCGGCGCTTTCGCCGCTTCGAGACGAGGGGTTCGGCCACGGCCGGCCGTCGGAGGAGGGTTCTATTTCCGTCTGGTCAAGAGATGAAAAATTGTGTTACACTACCATCATGGCAACCAAAGAACGGTATGGCGAACGTCTGAGACGTCTGCGCCGTGAGATGGCCCTGACCGGGCTTTCGGCTCTGCTCATCAGCCGGCCGGAGAACCGGCGGTACATGAGCGGCTTCGAGGCCGCGGACGAGCAGCTCGATGAATCGACCGGACGGCTGCTCATCACCAAGCATCGGGCCTACCTGCTCACGGACAGTCGTTACGAGATTCAGGCCCGGCGCGAGGCTGCGGAGTACGAGGTCCTGATTTACCGGGTCTCGCCGATTCAGACCTTGGCCTCGCTGGCGAGGCGTCACCGCGTGGTTCGGCTGGGGTTCGAGGCTGACCATTTGACCGTGGCCTTCCATAAGGAGATGCGCCGGGTGATGAAGGGCGTGCGCCTGGCGCCGGCGGCCGGCCTGGTGGAGCGGCTGCGCCAGATCAAGGACGCTTTCGAGGTGCGCCTCATGGCGCGCGCCCTCAGGATCACCGAGGAGGCGTTGGCCAAGACCTACGATTTTCTTGGTCCCGGCCGGAGCGAGATCGAGGTGGCCCGCTTCCTGGAGGAGGCCATGGTAAATCTGGGCGCCGAGGGGCCGGCCTTCAGGACCATCGTGGCTTCGGGACCGAACGCGGCCATGCCCCACGCCGTTCCCACGGACCGGCGGGTCAAGGAATCCGAAACCGTTATTATCGACTGCGGGGCCATGATTCGAGGGTATCGGGCCGATATCACGCGCACCATCATTCTGGGCCGGCCGCGGCCCTGGATGATGGATGTGTACCGGACCGTGCGCCGGGCCCAGCTCAGGGCGCTCGAGGGCATCCGGCCCGGCCTGCCCACGGACCAGGCCGACGCGCTGGCCCGAGAGGTCATCGAGGCGGCCGGGTACGGCCCCCATTTCGGGCACGCTCTGGGCCACGGCGTCGGTCTGGCCACCCACGAGGCCCCGGGGGTCAGCCGGATGAGGCCGGTGGCGCTCGAACCGGGCATGGTGGTCACCGTGGAGCCGGGAATCTACCTTCCGGGGCGCGGCGGGGTACGGCTGGAGGAGATGGTCCTGATCACCGAGAACGGCCTGCGTCTCCTGAACCGGGACCGGACCTTTTACGATTTTTGAGCTGCGGCCGGCCGGGCCGGTCCGCGGCCGAGCGGCGCTTTTGCCTGGGGATCTTTACCGAGGCGCTTTTCATTCTCGAGGTGGCCATGATTTTCCCTCAGACAGGTGAGGCGAACGGGCGTGGACTCTGACACGGATCAAAAACCATCGGCCGCGGCCTTGCCCAGCGCGGATGGGCCTCGGGCGTCGGAAGCCCACTCTCGGGCTCTGGTCGTGGACGACGACCCCGCCGTCGCCGGCACCATCCAGGAGGCTTTGAGCCGCGTGGGCTACCAGGTGGACCTGGCCGCATCGGCCGACGAAGCCCTCGGTCTGTCCCTCCTGAACGCCTATGACGTGGTCCTGAGCGACTGGAAACTGCCGGGCATGGACGGCATCGAGCTCATCAACCGGCTCAAGGGCCAGGCCCCCACCTTGGGGGCCATCCTCATGACCGGTTACGGGACCGAGGAGACGGTCATCGACGCCTTCACACGGGGCCGGATCAATTATTACCTTCCCAAGCCCTTCACCCTCGGCGCCCTCCTGGAAACGGTGTCCGCCGCGGTGCGGGAGCACAGGCTCCAACTCACCGAGAAGGCCTTCCGGGCGCGGCTGGAGCAGGAGATCAGCCAGGCGGTCAGGCAACTGGAGGAAAAGAACGTCCTGCTCGAGGAAAAGCAGGCCGAGGTCCAGGAGACCAAGGAATATCTGGAGAATCTGGTGGAGAGCTCGGCGGATGCCATCGTCTCCACGGACCGCAATTTTCGGATCAGCCTGTTCAGCCGGGGGGCCGAGGAGATGTTTCGGGCCCGGGGCGAGGCCTATTTGGGGCGGTCCATCGCCTCGTTATTCAAGCCGGATCAGCAGGACCTGCATCGGATTCTGGAGTTGCTCAGCCGGGGGAACCGGATTCAGCATTTCGAGACCGAGGTGGTGCTGGCGGACAACGAGCCGCTCTATGCCGACATTTCCGTCTCACGCTTTTTCCACCATGGCCGGGAGCATGGGCTGCTGTTCATCATCAAGGACATCACCGCGCGTCGGGAGTTGGAGGAAGAGCTCCGAGCCAGCAACCTCATCCTGGAAAAGCTGTCCATCACCGACGGGCTGACCAAGCTCTTCAACCACCGTCATTTCCAGGAGAGCCTGAAGAACGAGTTCGAGCGCGCCTCGCGCTTCAAGACGGACCTGGGTCTGATCATGTTCGATCTGGACGACTTCAAGCAGGTCAATGACACATATGGTCATCCGGTCGGAGACCGGGTCCTGGCCGAGACCGCGGAGGCGCTCCGGCAGTCCATCCGCCGCATCGACACGCCGGCTCGGTACGGCGGAGAGGAGTTCGCGGTCATCCTGCCCCAGACCAACATCGCCTTCACCCTCCACGTGGCGCAGCGCATCAAGGACTCGCTCGAGGACTTCTCCCGGAAACAGACCTTTGCGCCGGGGCTAAGGGTCACGGCCAGCCTGGGCGTGGCCGGCTACCTCGACTCCTCGGCCGACAGCCCCGAGAGCATGATCCGGTACGCGGACCAGGCCCTGTATCGGGCCAAGCAGATCGGCAAGAACCGAATCGTGATCGGCCGGCAGGGTGGGCTGGAGGCCGTCGGCGGCGGCGAGCGCATGTCCCAGGCGGAGAAGCACGCCGTGCTGCGGCGGGTAGGCCAGGCCCTGAGGACCTCCGTGGACCTCGGGGAGGTTCTGAACTACTTTCTCCAAGAGATCACCGAGGCCTTGGGCGAGCAGCACCAGCAACTGCCCTGCTCCATCATGCTCGTGGACGAAAACCGGCGGCTGATCCCCCACGCCGAGCTGAACATGACCCAAAAGCAGCGGGTCGCTTTCGCCTACGCCGCTGAGAAGGCCTTGGAGGAAAAGGAGCGGCAGGTCCTCGGCGGGGCCAGCCGTTACGGACCGCTCAGCTCCTTCCCTATCGTCGTCGAGACGCCGGACGCCTACACCGAGGTCTTGGGCGTGATCAACATCGGCATGGTCGCGCCGGACCTGGCCTTTTTCCAGGACGTGGTCAACCAGGCCGCCCTGGGCATCAGGAACGCCAAGCTCTACCGGGAGATGTCCGTGTCCAAGGCCGCGCTGGAAAGGAAGGTGGACGAGCTGACCTACCTGGCCTTGATGGGCATGGCCCTTCAGCGCAACGCCCAGGTCATGGAGGATTTCGACCGCGAGAACCGCATGCTGCTGGCCCGCTGCGTGGCGCAGATCGGCTACCACCGGGTCCTGTGCTTCTATCGGGACGTCCCGGGGAAACGGCTTCTAGACGGCGTGGATAACAGCCTGAGGGGCGAGCTCCATACCCCGTCCTTCTCCCTGAAAGGCCTGAACCCGAAAGGCCAGATCCTAAGCGCCCTGTCCCGGGTGAGCGACTATGCGGAGCTGCCCTCCTTTTCGGTCGATTCCAAGCGCCTCCCCCCGACCGACCAACGCTTCCTGAAGAGGCTGGGCATCACCTCGGGCACGGTGGTTCTGGCCCCCACCACGCAGTCCACGCCCTTGCCCGGCCTGCTCGTGGCCGTGAAAGAAGACCTCAAAGCCGAGGACCTGAGCACGCTTTCCCTGTTCGTGCTGCACGCGGCCAAGATCATGGAAAACCTGCATCTGACGAGCCTGCACCAGGATAAGAATCATCGTCTGTCCCTGCTGTACGACCTCGGCCTGCGCCTGGCTGGTCTCGCCTCGAAGGAAGACCGCCGGCAGGCCGTTCAGGAGACGCTCGACGGCCTGATCGAGGTGCTTGGGGCGCGGGAACTCTCGGTGTACACCTACCAACCGGAGAAGAAGTCGCTGTCTCTTTTGGCTTTCACCTCGGCGACGGCCCGGGCGGACCAAGGGCCGGCCCAGACGCTGGCCCTAACCGACAGCCGGATCATGGGCCAGTTGATGAAGAAGACCTTGGAGTCCCTTACAGCCGAAGCCTTGCACATCACAGACGTCAATGCCTATCTGGGCGGCGGGGCCAGAGAACGTTATGCCACCAACAGTTATGTCGGCGTGCCCCTCATGGCCGGCAGGGTGGTCCTGGGCGTGATGAACGTGACCGACAAACTCAATGTCGACGGCTTCGACCGGGACGATCTGGAGCTGGCCCGGACCGCGGCCGGGATGTTGGGTCTGTCCCTGTATCAGTACCGTCTCCGGAGCCGGTTGAAAAAGGAAGCCTTGGAGGATCTCTATCAACTGGTGCGCGCGGCCGAGTCTTTTCGGGGGAGGGGTCGGCCGGGTCATGCGGAGCGCGTCTCGCACATCGCCGCGGGCATCGCCGCCGAATTGAGGCTCGACCCGGAGGAGGTGGAGCAGGTTCGGAGGGCGGCTTTCCTGCACGACATCGGGCAGCTTTCGTTCGAGACGTCGGAAGCGGTCTATGCCAATCATCCCCAGCGAGGCGCGGCCATGCTCGGCGATTGGCTCGAAGCGCTCCGGCCCTACGTGCTCTATCACCATGAATCCCTGGACGGGAAGGGGTTCCCCGAAGGACGGCAAGGGGAGGGCATTCCTTTAGGAGCCCGGATCATCGCCGTGGCCAATGCCCTGGACCGGGCGTACCTGACGCCGCCTCCAGGCAAGCGGCCTCCTCTGGCCGAGGCCCTGTACGCCTTGATCGCCCAGACCGGCACGCGGTTCGATCCGGCGGTCATGGAGTCGCTTCTCAGGGCCTTGTTGCAAGGCATGATCAGACTCCACGGGCGGCCCCTGGCCGCGGGCTCCGAACTGCGCGACCGGCTGGCCAAGAGTTTCGCCGTACCTCCCTCGAGCGCGGAGGCCCACCCGAGGCCGGCCGTACGGCGTCGTTTCGAGAGGCTGCTTGAACACGAGCGGGTCTCCCGGGAAGGAAAGAACCCATGACCGGCGAGGCCAAAGCCGGCCTGACCGAACGGGAGCGCGAACTGATCCAGAAGGTGGAGAAGCGTTTCGCCCGGCACGAAGGCGACCAGCTCATGATGGCCCTCAAGGAGATTTCCATCCGCTACCTGCTCAGGCGGTTGAAAGACGAGGATGGCTAGTCAGAAAAAGAGGTACAACGAACTCATCCGGCGCATGAAGGACCTGCCTTCGTTGCCTGAGGCCGTGGTAGCCATTCTCGATGTGCTGGAAAATCCACTCTCCACGGCGCGCGACCTTTCCGAGGCTCTGCATCAAGACCAATCGCTGGCCGCCCGCATCCTGCGCATCGTCAACTCCGCCTACTATGGATTCCCGCGGGAGGTTGACACCCTCACCAAGGCGGTCACCATCCTGGGCTACACCTCCATCCGCAACCTGATCCTGGTGACCAAGACCTTCGACATGCTGCACCGGGGGGCCGGAGATAAAACCCTCGATTGGAAGCTGTTCTGGAAGCATGCCCTGGCCTGCGGCGTGGCCGCCCAGACCATCGCCATTCGGCTCCGCCTCGGATCGGCTGAGGAGGTCCTGCTGGCCGGCCTGCTTCACGATATCGGCAAGGTCATCCTGGCCACCCACTTGCACGCGGAGTATGTCGAGACGGTCAGACACGCCCGAGAGCAGGGCCTGTTGCTCTTCGAGGCCGAGACGGAACTGCTCGGGGCGACTCACGCGGACTTCGGCCGTTGGCTGGCCGACGCCTGGAACCTGCCTCACAACCTGGCCGAGGCCATTACCTACCATCACGATCCGACTCAGAGCAAGACGTTCTTCGTCTGCGCGAGCCTGGTGCATGTGGGAGACATTATGGCCCGGACCCTCGAGCTGGGCAACGGCGGCGACGATCAGATGCCGGCCGTCAATACGCAGGCCTGGTCGGCCCTGCACCTCACGCCCGACTTGCTCGAAGGCATGATCGAGGAATTTGAAGGGCGCTTCGAAAAGGCCCAGGCCTTTCTCCCGGAGGAGGAAATTTGCTGAGGGGCCGGGAATCGTGACTGTTGAAGCAACGTCCGTCTGTTTGTTTACGTGGGCTGGGTAAAACGCCGCGGCGAGGGACGGCCCGGGGTGTCGTGAATTAAACCCGCGGCCCAGCCTTTTCGTATCGCTTTTTCCATCGCCTGGCTTGCCGGTGCGACAAGCCCGTCCTTTCGCCGCCCTCCCTCACCGCGATCCGTGCGAGGCCACCAACCGCCGCAGGGGATCCCTCCCTCCTTCTGACTCCTGCTGGTGATGTCCTGTTCCATGCGGATACCCCAACGTTGCTGACGCGGCCAGCCGTCGGCCTGGACCCGCGGCCCGTTTTCCGATACACTGAAGTTTCAAAAAAGCGCTGGCAGAAGGGTGCCCGATGTGCGGCTTGGCCGGATACTGTACCTCTCATAACGATGCGTCGGAGCGTGAGACCCTGCCCCGGGCCGTGGCGGCCCTCCACCATCGGGGCCCGGACGGCGACGGTTTTTTTTTCGAGGCCGGTGTGGGGCTGGGGCATGCCCGGCTGGCCATTATCGACGTTCAGACCGGGGGCCAGCCGTTGTATAATGAAGACGGGTCCCTGGCCCTGGTGGTCAACGGTGAGTTTTACAATTACCAGGACCTTTCCCGGCCTCTTCTGGCCCAGGGTCATCGTTTCCGCACCAAGTCCGATTCCGAGATTTTCCTCCATCGGTATGAGGAACACGGCCTGGCCGAGGCCCTGACGGGATTGA
>Ga0315282_10000598_pt1 | contig 70689 bp, 72 predicted proteins | sample YL17G07_20_MG_FD_203693 | JGI IMG/M metagenome (GOLD analysis project Ga0315282, IMG submission 203693) | Sediment microbial communities from Yellowstone Lake, YNP, Wyoming, USA - YL17G07_20 | ecosystem: Environmental > Aquatic > Freshwater > Lake > Sediment | place: USA: Wyoming | collected... | reverse complement strand
AGGAACTGCTTGAGAAGCTCGGCGACCTGTTTCCCGCCGCCGGGGTCGGACTTCACCTTGCCCCACGCGTCCACCCGCCCGAGCGTCGCTGTTTCCCGCAGGTCCCCCCTCACGTACCACCGGAACTCGAGGTAGTTCGTGAGCACCAAGTTCGCCAGCGCGGGAAGGTAGCGTTTCTTGAGCTGTTCGGATTCCGCGGCCTCGTCCAGGTCCAGGCCAACGTCCTTGGCCTCGAGGTAGCCGATGAGGAGTTGTCGCTTGCGGATATGGAAGTCGGGCGCGCCGCACTCGATGCGCTTCGGCTCGACCACGGCCTCCGCCCCAGGCAGGAGCGCCTCCGCCAGGGCCTTGAGCGTTGGATAGTGGCTACGCTCCGTCCGATCTCCGGCGCGAAGGGCGTGGTTGAGTGTCGTTAGGTAGCTGGTTAGCGGCGACGCAGGCATCCCTCTGGCTCCCTCGGATGTAGGATACCATTGAACGGGGAGGGGTTCCTGCCGGGCGACGAGGTCGCTATTGTCCGCGCGCTGATGGGGCGGCGCCGGGGGGAGGTTCGGGCCGTCGTCCCTGGCCGGGCCGACCAGGCCAGGCCTGACCTACGGCGGGCGGCGCAGGAACCGGAACTCGGGTGGCGCGCGCGGCAGGGACCGCCGACGGAGCATCTCGTCTCGCTCTTTGCATCTGTGCCACAATGATCCCGCCGGTCGTCGAGGACAGGGAGCACACCACGAGGACCGTGCTCAACAGAACTGTCATGCGGAGGCTGGCGGCCCTCTCCGCTTCGGGGGCGAAATCAAGGACCCGGTTGAGCTTGGGTTCAAGGCCTGCGGCCATATCCGCGACGCCTCCTAGCGCGCCTCTGAGCGGCTGACCGATCGTGATGGTGCCGTTCGTCTCGAGGTCGTCCCTCAGATGCGTGACCAGCCCCTTGATGGAGGGGAGGGCCCAGTTCAGGGCCTCAACAAGTGAACGGATCTTGGGCTCGAACTCGGGCGTGAGGCTGGCGGCTCGGATCGCGGCTCGATTCGCGACGACCGCCGCGGCCGAGGCAGATATGACTCCGATAACTAGCAACCATTCTGCTGCTTGCATCCCCTGCCTCCCAGTTCGCGAACGCGGCAGGCAAGCCGTTACTTGATCGCCGGCAAGCTCGCCGCGGCGACTGACTGTCCCACCCGCCGCGCCTTCTCGTCCGGGAGGTTGACCGAGACCCGCTTTGCCAGCTCCGGGAACTCCGTGGTGAGCACCTCGCGGCAGCGGCCCATCACCAGGTCGCCGCAGGCGCCGGAGGTGACCCGGCCCAGGATGAGCACGTGGCTGAGGTCGTAGAAGTCGGCGTAGTGGGCCACCGCGTAGCCGAGGTAGACGCCGATGGTCTCAAAGATCAGCCCGGCCCGCGCGTGTCCCTTGGCCACCTGCTCTTGCACGAAGGCCAGCCGGTCGGCGAGAGACAGCTTCTCGTCCACCGCGATCCCCGCGGCCGGCGCCAGGCGGAAGACGGCTTGCTGGGAGAGGTAGTTGGCGCCGCAGCCGATGTCGCCCGACCACTCGTCCGCCGTCGCCCCCTCCGCGTAGTCTATCGGAGCGAAGGCCAGCTCGTCCAGCCACTTGGTGACATTGCCGTCGCGGTTCACGTACCCGCCGGCCTCAGAGGAGCCGAGGGCGATCCCCAGGATGGCGTTGACCCCGAGGGACATGGAGCCCGCGAGCGCGGTCACCTCCCCGTCGTTGATGACTTCGAAGGGAACGCCCCAGGCCTTGGCAATGCGCGGGAACAGCCCGCCGATACCCTCGTCGAACTTCTCCTTGGGCACGCCCCGGAAGAGGGAGGCGATGCGCACCCGGTTGTTGATGATGGCCCCGGCAGAGCTACCCCCGATGGCATCCACCCGGGGCATGCGCGCCGCCGCGCGGTGCAGCGAGCACATGACCTCGTGATAATGGTAAGCCGGGTCGGACTGGTTGCGCGGGTCCCACTGCACCTCCTCGGAGAAGATCGGCTCCCCCTCCACCACCGCGCTTACCTTGCGGTCCGAGGCCCCCAGGTCGAAACCGATGCGGTAGCCTTCCAGGTGGCGGCCCAGGGCGATGGAGGCCTCCTTCGCGGGTGGCACCTTCTCGGCCGTCGTCACCACCACCTCGAAGGGCTTCTCGAAGACCGTCTCCCACAGGTCGGTGTCAAAGGCGCGGAGGCCGGTCCGCGTGTAGGCCTGCGTGAGGTATTCGCCGATGCTCGCGGGCCCGCCCACGTACACCTTGTGCCCGCCTCGCTGCCACAGCAGGAACTTCACCAGCCGTTCGGCATAGGCCAGGTTGGCCTCTGCCTTGGGGTGCTCAGCCGGGAGTACCTGAGTGTGGAACAGTGACCGCGTTCCGTCCGCCTGCTCGATCCCGATCGTCAGGGGCACGGGCTTGCCGGAGGCCTCGACCTCCGCCAGGTAGGCCCGATTGGCGAGGACGGCCGGCCGGAAGTTGGCGTCGAGGGGAGGGGGCACCCGCGGTCTTTTTTCGAAGATCATGACATTTCCCGCCTTTTCCGCGTCCAATCCCTGCGCGTGGATCGCGCCGCGGGGTTGATTCTCCAGGCGTCCGCCTGGGTCCTTGCGGTTCGCCGGGGAGGAACGCGGCAGGGAGGGAGGTGAGCCCGTGGAAGACGCCGCCACTACCTCCGGGAAAGGAACACGCGCATGATAGTGCTCCAACTGCACGAGTGGGACCGATATGCCGACCTGGGCGAGCTGCGAATGGCCTTCGACTTTCTGGAGAGGCAGGGGATGGGCGCGCTCGCCGACGGGCGTCACGAGATTGACGAAGACCGCACCTACGCGCTCGTCGTCACCCATACGCCCAAGCCGGCCGATGCCTGCCGCTTCGAGACGCACCAGCGCTACGCGGATGTCGTCTACCTGGCCGAGGGCACGGAGATGATCGGGTACGCCCCGGCCCCCTCGCTCGTGCCTTCGGGGACCTACGATCAGGAGAAGGACCTCGCGTTCTACGAGACGCCGGAGTTCTACACGCCGGTGCTGCTGCGACCGGGGATGGTGGCGATCTTCTATCCGGAGGACGGCCACATGCCCGGGGTGATCTACGAGCGCGCCGAGCAGGTGCGCAAGATCGTCGTGAAAGTGCGGGTCAGGCCGCTGGGGCTGCCGCGGGAGGTCTAGCGTCCGCGGCGCGGGCAGGGCCCGCGAGGAGAGAACGTTATGTACCGCAAGGGCTTCACCGTAGTGGAGCTGTTGGTAGTCCTGGTCATCGCCGGCCTGCTGGCCGCGCTGTTGCTGCCGGTCTTCGGGCAGGCGCGGGCGAAGGCGCAGACGCGCACGTGCCTGAGCAACGTGCGCGCGCTGGCGCAGGCAATCCAGTTGTACAACGACGACTGGGGCCGGCTGTTTCCGGACATCGCCGATCAGACGGCCATCGACTACTTCAACCACCAGCAGCCCGGCTGGCACGGCGGCCATATCTGCAACCGCTCCCGCAAGGGCAATCCGTACCTGCGGCCTCAGGTGATCCTCGCCAGCTACCTGTCCAGTCCCTCGCTGTGGCGCTGTCCGCAGGCCACCCTGGAGGGCCACCCGGAGTGGATCGTGCCCGCGGGGCGGGATGGGTACTGGCTGAACAACTACCGCGACGACCCGCACTGGCGCAAGGGCGCCGGCGGGCCCTGCCACTATGCTTTCCCCCCGGGGTGGGGCGGCGACCTCACCGATTCCTTTGTCCAGGGCCCGAGGCTTCCGCCGCAGCAGCTCACTGCGGGCGGCTTCGCCATGAGCATTGCCCCCAACGACTCCCTCAACGGGCTGGTCCCTGACTCCATGTCCGAGCCCGGCAAGTACATTGTCGTCGCCGACGGGGGCACCTTCGTCCCCGTGATCTACGAGGCCGTCCAGGTGGCCTTCCCGCAGCGCAAGATGGCGGCCCTGACGACAGACCCGGAATCCGGCTGCTGCACCCCGGACTGGATCAACTGCTCGTGGAGTCGGAACTGCGGGCTGACCACGGAGCAGAAGCACAAGGTGCTGGCCGAGGCGAAGTTCCGGCGCAGTCTGACCCGCCATCACGGCGGCGTCAACCTCGGCTTCCTCGATGGCCACGCCGCATGGGTCTCGTCCGACGTGCTGATCACCGCGGTAGCCCCATTCCCGAAGCCGAAGTTCGCCGGGCTTGACTCGATCTGGCCCACCGGCGAGGCACGGCCCGCCTTGGACAAGTCCGCTCGACCACCATCCCCATCAAGAGGAGAGAAGTGATGCACTATCGGAAGGGATTCTCTATCGTTGAGCTGCTCGTCGTGCTCCTCCTCATGGCCGTCTTGGCCGCGATGCTGTTTCCCGTCTTCGCCCGCGCACGGACGCAGACGCGGACGGCGATCTGCCTGAGCAATATGCGCTCGATCGCCCAGGCCATCCGCCTCTATGCGCAGGACTACGGAGCGCTCTTTCCGAGCGAGCATGACCGGGCGGTGATAGACTGGTTCGACAGCTATGGCCAGAGCCAGGGCCACGGGAGCGATTGCAACCGCTCGTTTCTAGGCAATCCCTATCTGCGACCCCAGGTGATGCTCGACCCGTATCTGCCCCATCGCGCGGTATGGCGGTGTCCGCAGGCGAGGGTCGAGTTGCACGCGCTGTGGATCACCCCCGCGGGCCGGAACGGATGGTGGGTGAACAACTACGTGGATAACCTCAACTTCCGCCGCCTGGGTGGCCCGTGCAATGTCGGCTGGCCCTCCGGCTGGGGGGGAGCGATCACGGACTCCTTCGTGCAGGGGATCGCCGGGGTGCCGGACTTCGATCCCGGCGCCTTCACAATGAGCATCGCCACCACGCGCAGCCTCACGGACCTCGCGGTCAACGAGGTCGCCTCGCCGGCCACCTACATCGTCGCTGCGGACGGCGCCCACGCCTACGACCAGTGGGACGCCACCTTCATCGCCTACGAGAACCTGTGCGGCGTGCAGTGCTGCCCCGATCCGGGCGTATGCCGTACGGTTGATCCCGTCAATTGCCCCTGGAGCACCTCCTGCGGCATGACCGCCGAGCAGAAGCAGCGGATGCTGGTGGACGCGCGCTACCGCGTGCAGAACACCCGCCACTTCGGCGGCTCCAACCTCGGCTTCCTGGACGGGCACGCGATGTGGTACCCGGCGCAGCGGCTCCTCACCAGCGTGCCGCCCTACCCCTACCCCCGGTTCCAGGGCATTGTCTCCAGTTGGGCCGACTACGCCCCCCGCTAGCCTGACGGAGGCCTTGACGCAGAGCACAATGGTTGCACGGAAGACGTTCGCATACCGAGCATGATGCTGGAGCAACCGGGCCCGGTGGAGTCGGCGCTTCTCCTGGAGAGGGAGGAGCCGACTCTGGCGCCGCCTGGGGCTCCAAAAGGAGAGAGTGATGCAACATCGGAAGGCGTTTCCCCTGGTTGAACTGCTGGTCGTCGTCGTCATCGTCGGCATCCTGGCCGCGCTCCTGCTGCCGAGCTTCGCCCGCGCGCGGACGACGATGCGCACCGCGACGTGCCTGGGCAACATGCGGCTCGTGGCGAGAGCGATCGCCATGTACGCGATGGACTACGACCGGCTCTTCCCGGGCAACCATGACCCGGTGGCCGCGGCCTATTTCGGTGGCCTGATAGACCAACCTGACTGCAACCGCTCTCGCAAAGGCAACCCGTACCTCCGTCCCCAGGTGATCCTCACCCCCTACCTGCCGAACCGTGCGGTGTGGCACTGCCCCCAGGCCAAACAAGAGTATCACGCTGCCTGGATCGTTCCGGTCGGGCGGAACGGCTACTGGCTCAATGGCTACATTGACGTCGGGCCGGACGGCTTTGCCGGCGGCCCCTGCAACCACGCCTTCCCGCCCGGATGGGGAGGCTCAGTCACCGACTCTTTCAAGCAGGGCACGCGGCCTCCCTGGGATCCTGACCCCGCTGCTCTCCCCATGGGCATCGCGCCCAATGCGAATCTGACCGACCTGGCGCTCTCCAGCGTCTCCAGCCCGGGCCGGTACATAGTGGCGGGCGAAGGTGGCTTTGATGCCATCGTCCAGGACGCCTTCCAGATGGCCTACCCGGACTACAGGGTGATCAGCATCTTTGCGGACGTGACGACCCCTGGCTGCTGCGCCACGGCCGATCCGGTCAACTGCCCCTGGAGCGCCGCGTGTGGCTTCACCGTGGAGCAGAGGCCGCGGTTCATCAGCGATCCCGCTTACCGGCGCGCTCACACGCGACACAACGGCGGCGCGAACGTCGGTTTCCTGGACGGGCACGCGGCCTGGCTGCCCTCGGATCGGCTCGCCACAAGCGTCTCGCCCTACTTCCCGCTCCTCGAGGGGGTGACCACAGGCTGGCAAGGGCCGGCCCCGCGCCTGGCTTTCCAACGGTAGCGGAGTCGGTCGCGTCCGTGCGCCACCGCGCGGTCGCCGGTGTGGTAGGGTGATATCCGCGGTCCGCCGGGAGGCGGCATGCGAGCGATGGTGTTGGAGCAACCTGGCCCGGTGGAATCGGCGCCTCTCCTCGAACGGGAGGCACCCATTCCCGCTCTTGGCCCGGGCGAGGTCCTGGTGCGGGTCGAGGCCTGCGCCGTCTGCCGCACCGACCTGCACATCGTCGAGGGCGAGTTGCCCCCGCACAAGCTCCCGGTGATACCCGGCCACGAGGCCATCGGCCGCGTCGAGCGAGTGGGGGAGGGGGTGACGGCGTTGCGGCCGGGCGACCGCGTGGGCGCGGCCTGGCTCTACCAGTCAGACCAGACCTGCCCGTACTGCCAGCGGGGGAACGAGAACCTTGGCCTGGATCCGCTCTTCACCGGCTACGACCGGGACGGAGGCTACGCGGAGTATATGGTAGCGCGTGCGGACTTCCTCCACGCCGTTCCGGAGGAGGTGGAGGCGAACGAGTTCTCCCCCTTCCTCTGCGCGGGGATCATCGGCTATCGCGCGCTGAAGCGGAGTGAGGTCAAGCCGGGGCAGAAGCTCGGGCTTTACGGGTTCGGCGGCTCCGCGCACGTGGTCATTCAGGTGGCGCGGCACTGGGGGTGCGAGGTGTACGTCTCCAGCCGCGACGCGGCCCACCGCAAGCTCGCAGACGAATACGGCGCCGTCTGGACCGGGGACGCGGAGGAGAGGCCGCCGGCGAAGCTGGAGGCGGCGATTCTCTTCGCCCCGGTGGGCCACCTCGTGCCGCCGATCATGGAAAGCCTCGACCGGGGCGGGACGCTGGCCGTCGCCGGGATCTACCTCACCGACCTCCCAGGCCTGCACTACGAGACGCAGCTCTTCCACGAGAAGAGCCTGCGGAGCGTCACGGCCAACACCCGCGAGGACGGCCGCGAGCTGCTCCGCCTCGCGGCCGAGATCCCCCTCCGCAGCCATACGGTCGCCTTCCCCCTGAGCGAGGCGAATGAGGCCCTCCGCCGCCTCAAGCATGACGAGATCGCCGGGGCGGCGGTGCTGACCATCGGGGACAAAGGGAAGCCAGGCGCGTAGCCGTGGCCGGGCTCCGCGGCACTACTTCTTCTTCGCCACCTCCCGCGCGCACATCGGCAGGGAGCCGCCGGCAATGTGGGCGCGGATGCACTCACAGCACACCCCGTGGCGCTCGCAGTCCTTCGCCTCGCAGGGGCAGGTTTCTTCGTTGCTCGCCTTGCTCGGGCAGGACACCTCGGGCATCGCCTTCTCCTCGGTAACCGTCTTTGGATATGAGCCAGTGGATACGCCCCTCGAAACAGCACTTCCTCTTCGCGCACCCGGTCATCTCCGGCGAGGACCGACGAGCAGCGCAACAACGACCAGTACCGCGCCCGACGAAACCGCCGTCGCCCAGGAAGGAGAGTGTTTGATGCTGAGATACGCTCCCACCAGCAAGCCGGCGAAGCCCAACCAGAACAGCGTCGTCGCCCACCAGGACCGAAGCCGGTCTGCGATCCAGACGGGAACGGCGGCGAACTTGGACCAGGGGAAGTAGCGGAGGAAATCCAAGAAATCCATCGGGACTGGACCTCCCGGCCTTTCATTCGCTGGCCGCACACCCATCCCTGGCTACGGTCGTCAACTCGACTCTTCAGACTGCTGCCGCGCCAGCCGCCGAATCGCCTCCAGCTTCTCCCGGTCCGCGATCCTCGCCTTGTTGACGGCCTCGCGCAGCACGTCAATGGTGCGGTCGTAGGTGGCGCGATCCACGGGATAGGGCGTGCCATCCTTGCCCCCGTGCGCGAAGCTGTACTTCGCCGGGTCGCGATGGCTGGCCTCGGCGCCGTAGATCAGATCGGACAGCAGGGCGAGCGCACGGATCGTCTTGGGGCCGACGCCGGGCCGAGACAACAGATCCTCGAAGCCCGCCGGCGGCTGCTCGTAGGTCTTCAGCAGAATGCGTTCGAGCGACTCCGGCCGGATGTCGGCCAGTTCCACCTCATGCCGCGCGGGCAGTTCCAGGCCGGGCAACTGGCCGGGCTCGGGTGCCGCCGGCCCGCGGTCGAGTGCCTGCGCCCGCCGCAGTTCCCGCACCAGCTTCTGCGGCGGCTCGGCCGCGAGGAGTGCGGAGGCCCGCCGCGCCTCCTCGCTCTCCTCGGCCACCATGTTCAACAGCAGTTGTCCCCGGTGGTCGGAGACCACGGCCGCGTGCGGTTCGTTGACAAAGTCCTCCACCTCGGTGCTCAGCCAGTGGTAGCGGCGCGCCCAGCCGCTGCTGTCGTGCATGCCCTGTTGCACCACGGCCCATTCGCCCGCCGGGGTGAAGAAGAAGGTGTGGTGGTAGAGCTGGTAGCCGTCCTGGAGGGCGGTGTTGTCTACCTTCGCGGAGAGCTTGCTCGCGTAGACCAGGTCCTGCGCAGGACGGGCGATGGCGTGGTGCTCGGAGGCGACGATGATCTCGGCCGGCGTCTTGCGAGAGGCGGCGCCCTTCCCGCCGGCAACGAACAGCCCGAGGTCGGCCTCCCGGCCGCGGACGGCTTCCTTCAGGGCGCCGGTGGTGGTAGTCGTCACCCCGGAGCTGTGCCAGTCGAAGCCCAGCACGCACCCGAAGGCCTGGAACCAGTAGGGATCGGAGAGGCGGCGGAGGATCTCCGCGGGGCCGAAGTCCTCGGCCAGCACGCGTACGATCTCCCGGGAAAGTGCGACCATGCGCGCAAATAGCCAGCGCGGGGCGCGGCCGCCATGAAGGGGAAGGTGCGCGGTGCCGGTACGCATAGGGGCTCGGGGTTAGGGTGTAGGGTCCAGGGGAGCGGCCCTGTCCGGCGTCGGAGGTTGACCCAATCCGGCCCCACTCGCTATTTCTGGCGGTAGACGATGCGGCCGCGCGCGGGGTCGTAGGGGCTCAGTTCGAGTTTCACGGAATCGCCGGGCAAGATGCGGATGCGGAACTTGCGCATCTTCCCACAGGCCTGCGCCAGTACCACGTTGCCGGTGGGCAGCTCCACCCGGTACATGGTGTTGGGCAGCACCTCTTTCACAACTCCCTCGGCCTCGATGAACTTCGTGGGATCTTTTGCCACGCGTTCTCCTCTTCCCCGGAATGTCGCCTCAAACCCGAGGCACCTTCAGTGTAGCACGCTTGCTGCGATCCGCAAAGCGCTGCGACGCGCAGGCCGGGGTGCGCGACCTCACTTACCGTAGGCGAAGGTGTAGGCCCTGGTCTCCGTGCTGCTCCCGACCTTGTTCGTGTCCGGGATGGGCATGGAGAGGATGCGGGAACTGCTCTCTGCGTAGGGCAGCAAGGTGGCCGGGTCAACGGTCTTCTGGGTATGGCCGGACATCGAAGCCTTGCTGGTCGTGTCAACGGCCGCCTTCGCCGGGGGCTTCGCGGAGAGCACGGTCTCGGCCTTCACCCCGAGAAGTTCTGCGAGCGCCTTCGCATCAGTGTTGAAGTCGGTGCGGATGACCACGCACGCGTGCCCCTGGAGGGTGCGGCTGGCGACGCGCGTGGCCGTGTAGACCACCAGCTTCTTCCCGCTCGGCGACGGATAGGGCTCCACACCGATCCTCAGGCTCTTCAGCGCGAGGGTCGTCCCCACTAGGTGACCGAAGCGAGCCGCCCATTCACTCATCGTCTGGCGCCGCAGCGCCTCCTCCGTGAACTGGGCCGCTTCCTCCTTAGGAAGCACGGCCCGCATCCGCTTGGCGACTTCGTCGTAGCCGCGAATCGTCTTCAGCTTCCCGGCCGAGTCGAACTCGTAGCTGACGCTGGCCCCCTTCATCTTCTCGCCGAGCGGGTCGGGAACCGTCTTGCCGTCGTGGGTGATCCTGGAGGACACGCGCGTGGCGGTCATGCGAAAGCCGTTGGAGGTCTTGGCGAATACTCGCCGCGTCACCGTCTCGGCCTGCTGCGTCACCTTTCCCTTGCCAAGATCCGCCACCTGTGACACCGTCGCGGTCTCGGTATAGGCCGTCTTATCCGGCGGGTTGAAGTGGAAGGTCACGCGGGCTACCGCCCCGGCGAGCGCCGTGCCGGCCGCGGCCGCGGTCACGGCCGCCGCCCACCAGAAGAACCAGTCCCTGCGCTTCCGCACGAATGCACCTCACTTATCTGATCCGAATAGGTTCACTTTCCCCGGTGAGGTGCGCCTTCCTGCGCCGCCGTGGGCAGGAGACCTCTGGGGGTCAGAGAAAGGTGTCGTCCATGGCACACAGCTCTTTCGTCGGAGTATTGGTCCCAGTAGTGATCGCCCTGACGCTCGCCGCCGCGCAGGCAGCGCGGCCCTCCTGGATGCCGGTCGCCCCACCGCTTCCGGTAAAGGGCCGGGTGGTGAACGTGTCCACGGTGCCCGAACTGCGTGCGGCGTTGGACGGTGCGCGGGACGGCGACACCATCGCGGTCGCCGACGGGACCTACCAACTCGACCGGTTCCTCACGCTGACCGGCAGGAACCGCGTCACCCTCCGCGGCGCCTCGGGCGACGCCTCCAAAGTCGTTCTGCGCGGTCTGGGATGGGACAGCAACACGGACCGCGATGACATCCTGCGCGTGCAGGCCTGCACGAACGTCACCGTCTCCTACCTCACCTTCACCGACTGCCACGCCTACGGATTGAAGCTGGAGCAGTTGCCCTCCGAAGGCCGGCAACTCCGGAACGTCAACATCTACGCCTGCAGCTTCTCCAACTGCGGGACGCGGGCCGTCAAGGGCACGGGCGGCGGCGGGGGCTTCGTGGATGGCGGGAGCGTCCGCTACTGCAACTTCGAGAACACCAAAGTGCCGCCGCCGACCTGGTACCTCGAGGGCGACTACATCACTGCCATTGATTGCATGCGGCTGAAAGACTGGACCATCGCGGACTGCTTCTTCAAGGACATCCGCGGCGCGCACGGCGGCGGGCGCGGCGCCATCTTCGTGTGGGTGGAGTCGCAGAACGTGACCTCGGAGCGCAACGTCTTCGTGGGCTGCGACCGGGCCGTCGCCTACGGCAATCCCTCCGGCTCGACGGAGGGGCCGGCGAAGCCGCACAACACCGGCGGGGTGATCCGCAATAACTTCATCGTCGTGGGCAAGGACACCGGGGTCGAGATCTGCTGGGCGAAGGGCGTGCGCGTCTATCACAACACGATACTGGCCCGGGAGGACGGACTGGCCATCCACTATCATTGGAGCGAACTCCGGGACATCGAGATCGCGAACAACCTGGTGCGGGGGCGGATCGTCGGAGACGCGCCCGGCGTGGCCCTTCGGGACAACGTGACCTCCGGCATCGAAGACGCGTGGTTCCGGAACGTCGGCGGGGGAGATCTGCACCTCACGGCCGCGGGGAAGGCGGGCGTCGGCCTGGTGAGTCGCGTGGCGGGGGCGGAGGTGGATTTCGACGGGAGGAAACGACCGGCGAAGACGCGGGCGGGGGCGGACGAGTAGGGCTAGGCCTCAGCCGACAGGTCGTCCAAGGCGGCGCACACGAACTCGATCAGCCCTGCGTCCGGCCACAGATGTCGGTGGCGGAATAGGCTAGCCGTGATCTGCCAGATACCCTCCTCGCCTGGCTTCCGCCGTCGCTGCATGTCATCCGGAGTGAGGGTGTCCCCTTCCCTCTCGATCGCACGGATGACCCAATTGAGGGCCTCAAGAAGGCTCCCATAGCCGCGGACGTACCGGTCCTGCCTGGTGATGTCTTCGACCTGCCGACGATGCAGACGCACCCGCTCGTCCTTCAGGATTTGCCGCAGAAGTGTCAGGCCCACTTCGCTCTCGATCGTCCCCAACAGCTGCCCGTTCGGCAGAGAAAGACAGCCCCGTCCAAAGACGAAGTGCGGGCCGGGCTTCTGAGTAGCTATGGTGGGGAAGTGGTTGAAGTGGAAGACCTCCCGGCCGCTCTCGGGATACGACAGTCCGAAGAGCGCCTCGTTCCGGCGAAGGGCCGATAAGAGGTCGGCCTCGGAAGGGCCGTCGCGCAAGAGCACCGAGAGCTCGCCATGGATAGCCGGCCACCTCGCCAGGTATTCGGGGAGAACGCCCCGAGCGATGGGAAGCAGCGGGCTTTCGCAGTGGCTCAGGCTTTCCCGAGCATCGTCAGGGCAAGACGCGGAGGTCCTGGACAGCCAGTCGTACCAGACCTCCTCGGCCCCTTCGACTTCGCGGGTCTCACCCCCGTACTCCTGGGCAAAGAGAGCATACGGATCGGTCTGGGAGCCTATCCAGACCCAGGGGTCAGCAAAGGGCGGGATACGAAGCTGGGCCTTCCCCAGCACATAGTAGGGGAAGTTCACACCTTGGGCGACCCGCAGCTCAACCCGAAACACCCCTTACTCCCCTCTGCTGGACGCCCCGCCGGCGATTTCCTCCCGCAGCCCCTCCACCAGCACGAATCTCCCGAGCGGCAGGATCTCGGTGCCCTCCGGAAAGCTCTGCAGGAACAGTCGGTTGTCGCACATGCCGCCGGAGAGGTGGAAGCGCGCGGGTTCGCCGATGAAGCGATGGGCGTTGAGGGCGATGCCGCGGGCAAAGCGCGCCACCGCTTCCACCTCGCCGACGCCCTGGGCCACCAACTCGAAGAGCTGCTCCATGCCGAGTACGCCGCAGGTGACGGGCACCGTGTGCGGCGATGGCGCCGCGGCCGAGTAGTCAATCCCGTAGTAGCTCCCGAGCAGCTCCAGGGTGAAGCCGGTGAGCGCGCCGCAGGTGGTGGTCCAGTCCATGCGGGTCAGTTCGCCGCCCTGCATCTGCACGTACTTCATGTCCCGGGAACCGATGTCGAGGACCAGGAAATCGGCCTCGGAGATCAGCCGACGCGCCCCGTGGGCGAGCGCGATCAGCTCGTTCACGTCCCGCGGCGCGCGCTGCCGCGCGTTGTGGCCGGTTGCCACCTCCGCGGTGAGCTCGCCCGCGTCCCGCGTTTGCAGGACGCGCCGCTCGCCGGTGGCCAGGTCGAGGGCCTTGGTCCAGGTGGTGCCGAAGTCGGCCAGCGTCGCCATCAGTCCCACGCTCCGTTGAACCGGAGGAAGGCTTCAATCTTCGCGCGCACCGGTCGCGCCAGGGCGCCGTCAATGTCCACGAACAGGCCGCCGTGTATCCGCGCCAGGTGCTGCGCGAGCATCGCTTTGGCGCAGAAGTTCTGAGAGAAGAAGACCGTCGGCACCCCCTCGGGAGCCCACCGCTCCAGGTCCTCGTCGGCCGGCGTCCGGTTCTCCAGGCACCGGGTCCAGCCCAGCACTTGGGTGCCATCCGGGAAGAGATCGTAGAGATCGAAATCGGCCGCGGGCACGCCCCACAAGGCCGCCTTGGCGCGAGGCGTCTGTAGGAGGGGCACAGCATGCTGTGCCCCTACCAGGCCGTCGAGGATGACCTCGAACTTGCGTCGCAGGGGGAGGTCGGAGTCGCACACCGGCGTGCCCGCCCCGGCGCGGTTGCGGTTCTCGGTCCGCACCACCGGGACGGTGAGCATCTCCTCCAGCACGTGGGCCAGCCACCGCGCGCCGTCGCACTTACCCGGACCGACGTCCACGACGATCTCGTCCAGCTCCAGCGCCCGCGCGTTGTGCAGCACTCGTCGAAGGATGTGGCAGGTGGTGCGAGGGAGCAGGCCGTCGCGGTCGTGGCTGACCCCGGCGATGAGATTGTCCAGGTCTATGAGCGTCTCGGACCGCCGCGGGGCGAGCACCTCCTCTGGAGGCAGCCCCACGAACCCGATCCTGCGTCGCGTCTCGGTCACACCCGTGCGTCCTTGTCGGCGAGATGGATCCACAGCACCACCGCGCGTTCCACTGCGGTGATTGCCCGTACCGCGCCCGGCGCCGCCCCGGTCAGGTCACCGGCCGTCAGCAGCGCCTCCTCCGCCCCCTCGCGGAAGCGGACGCGCCCCTCCACTACATAGCATACCACTTCCTCCGCGTCCCGTCGTGGTGGGAGGTTCTGGCCCGGCTCCAGACACAGGAGGAAGACGCGCACCCCCTCCGAGCCGTGGAGCAGCTCGGGCAGGAACTTGTCCGTGGAGAACGCCACGTGGTCCGAAAGACGGGTCACCCGCATGTTGCTCGCCCCGGTCTCAATCCACCGCCTCCTTCGCCGCAGCCGGCGCGGGGCCTGCATGGACATTCGCCGCCGGAGCAGAGGATTTCCCGCAGATGCGGCAAATACATCGGAACATCCTGGGCGGCTCGCGTGTCATAGGGAGGGAGCCCTAAGACGAGCCGCGCCCCTCACCGGGGAGAAACCGGGCCGGCAGACGGGCCGCGCCTTGGCAATGGGGGGAGATCCCGTTGGCAGTCATTGACCCGAAAGAGCTGATGGACCTCGATGCCGTAGCCGTGACGACGTGGTGGCTGGGCAACGCCGGCTTTGCCATCAACGCGGCCGGCCACCTGCTCTTGATTGACCCGGTGATCGAGTTGGCCAGCGACACCGACACGGTTACCTCCGAGATCGGTCTGCCCCTGCTGGTGCCGCTGCCCATTCGCGCGCGGAACATAGACCGCGCGGACCTCGTCCTCATCACCCATGACGATGGCGACCACCTCGGGCCCAAGTCCGTGCCGGAGTTGATCAACCGCACCCACGCGCTCTTCGTGGGGACCGCGCGTACCGCGCGCAAGCTGCGGGAGTTGGGCCTCCCCAACGACCGCATGCGCGTCGCTCACTACGGTCAGCCGGCGCACATCGGCCGGGTCACCGTCACCCCTACGCCCGCGCGCCATCAGGAGAGCGAGGGACACACCAAGCGCGGCGACTGCTGCGGGTTCCTGATCGAGGCCGCCGGCGTCACCTTCTGGCACCCGAATGATACCGACCTGCTGGAGGAGCATTTGCGCGTGGCCGGTGTGGACGTGCTGCTCCTGCCGATCGCACCCCACGTGCTCGGCACCGAGGGCGGGATCCGGCTTGCCGAGTCCACCGGGGCGCCCTACGTCATCCCCTGCCACTACGGCACCTACGACTCGGATGTCTTCTGGTGTACCGGCGATCCCGCGGCCGTGAAGGAGGGGATCACCGACGCCGCCCGCCGCTATCGTCAACTCGGGGTCGGCGAGAAGCTGGCGCTCCCGGCGAGATAGGCCGATGCCCCTGACCCCGGCGACGCCGTGAGCCTCCTCTACAAGCCCGACTGGGAAGAGACGAAACAGCGCTACCTCGCGTGGTGGCACGGGGAGTACTTCGGACGCTGCGCCCTCTCCGTCACCGCGCGCCGAGAAGGCACGGAGCGCCGACAACCTCTCACCGCTCCTGACGACCCCGTCGCACGCTGGACCGACCTGTCCTACCTGGTCGATCTCAATGACTACGAGCATGCCACCACCTACTGGGGCGGCGAGGCCTTCCCCGCATGGAGCGGGGGCTATCCCGGGCACACCGCCATCCCCGCCTTCCTCGGTTGCCCCACCGACCTGGACCACGTCACCGGCTGGTGGAACCCGATCCTGCCGGAGGACGAGTGGGACGTCACGAAGCTGCGTCTGCAGACGGAGGGGCGGTGGTGGCGCTTCGCAGTCGAGTTGCTGTACACCGCCGCGGAGGCCTCGCAGGGGAAGTCCATCCCCAGCGTGGGCGCCTTCGGCGGCTGCGGCGATACGCTCGCGGCCCTGCGCGGCACGCAGGCCCTGCTGTATGACTGCATCGAACAGCCGGAGAAAGTGGCGGCCGCCGAGCCGTGGCTTATGGACATGTGGTGCGGGGTCTACGAAACGTTCCAGAGCATCCTGCACCGGCCGGGCCGCGGATGCACCTGCTGGTTCTCCCTGTGGGCGCCGGAGCCGTTCTACGCGGCCCAGTGTGATTTTGCCTACAACATCTCCCCGGCCATGTTCCGGGAGCTGTTCCTCCCCACGGTCGAGCGCCAGACGCGCTTCCTCAAGTACACCGTCTACCATCTCGACGGGATCGGCAACTTCGTCCACCTCCCGGCGGTGCTGGAGGTGCCGGGCCTGCAGGCCATCCAGGTGGTGCCCGGGGCCGGCAAGCCGAGCGCCCTCCACTACCTCGATCTCCTCCGTAAGGTGCAGGCCGCAGGCAAGAACCTCGTCATCACCCTCTCCCCCGAGGAGGTCAAGGACGCGCTCGGGGCGCTCTCCGCGAAGGGCTTGCTCATCGAAACCTCCTGCCCCACGGAGGGCGAGGCGCGGGAGTTGGTGAAGGCGGTGGCGGGGTGGTCCCGCCCCTGACACGCGCTCCTGCTCTCTTGCTGCTGCTCCGTCTCCGTGCTATAATGGCGTCGGTCGGGGAGTGGCGCAATTTGGTAGCGCACCGGTATGGGGTGCCGGTGGTTGCAGGTTCAAGTCCTGTCTCCCCGACCAGGATCGTGGCACGGCGCGCTCGGTCCGAGACGTACATGCAGTGTCGGATCGCGCGTCGTGTGCGGGTTGCTTTGTGGTAAGATGACAATAGAAGACGTTGGCCCTGCGGTGCGCGTGAATGTCCTCACGGAGTTTTGAGCCAACACCAAGTTGATGGGAGCTCTAACCTGATTGCCGCGTGGAAGCCCAGGTAACCACTGGGAATCGCAAGGCAGGTCAGTAAGGTGCCCACCTGCGCAAGCAGGCCCAAAAACTTGAAGGGCACACGGCACAGGCGGGGCCATTGCTTACACAGGCGGGTCGCGGCGACCCGCCTGTGTTTTGCCTCGGGGCTCGCGGTTGCCCAGACCGAACTCGAGGAGCTGCGCCTCCTCACCGTCCTCTTGTCTTGAAGCGGCGCGCAGACGCGCCGCCGGGTCGGTTGCAGGAGACGCGCTTCGTTGCGTATAATGCGAGGCATAACTGCTCGACCGCTGCGGAGGGAATGGGTGGAGGCTGTCGCGACGGCCGCGGAACGCGGCGTCACACCTGTCGCCACGCGCATCTTGCTGGTGGCTTCCCGCGCGAGCGGGGGGATGGCCCGTCACGTCATCGCGCTCCTGGGCGGCCTGCGCGGCGAAGGCTATCGGCTGGCGGTGGCCTGCGACCCGGAGGGCCTGATCGCAGAGGCCGCGCGGGAGCGCGATCTCCCGCTCTACCCCATCACCTTCAGCGGGAGTGCCAGTCCCACCCGCGCCATGCTCGCCGCCTGGCAACTCTCCGGCGCGATCGCCGGATTCCAGGCCCACCTCGTTCACACCCATTCCTATCATGCGGGACTGGTGGGCGCCGTCAGCACCCCCCTCGCCCGCCCCGCGCGCATGGTCGCTACCATGCACGGATACCCCCCCTACTCGAAGGACGGACAGGCCCTCGGCTCCAGTGGTCGGCTGGCCGTTCGTCTCATCCTCAGACGGGCCGCCCGCGTGATCCTGGTGTCTGAGGCGCTGCGCCGCGACCTGCTGCCCTTGCGGCCGGAGGCCTCCGGGAAGATGACCGTGATCCCAAACGGCGTAGAGGTCCGGTCCGAGCCGAAACTCTCCCCCGCGGAGGCCCGCGCCCAGTACGGTCTCCCCCCCGACGTCCCGCTCATCGGCCTCGTTGCGCGGCTGGCCCCGCAAAAGGGCCTCTTGGAGTTCCTCCGGAGCGTACGCCTCATCTGCGATCGGCGACCGGAGGTGCACGCGGTGGTGGTGGGACACGGGCCGCTGCGGGGGGAGGGGGAGGACCTCGCGCGCGCGCTCGGACTCACCGACCGGGTCCACTGGCTGGGGCAACTCGAGTCGGCGCGGGAGGCCATGTGGGCCCTGGACGTGCTGGTGGTCGCCTCGGTCTCCGAAGGTTCCTCCCTCGTCGCCATGGAAGGGATGTCCCTGGGGAAGGCCGTGGTCGCCACCTCGGTCGGCGGCGTGCCGGAGGTGGTGGTGGACGGGGAGACCGGCGCGGTGGTGCCTCCGGCTGATCCGGAGGCGATGGCGGAGGCCGTGCTCGCCATGCTGGCGGATCCGATTTCCGCCCAGGCCATGGGGGACCGGGGCCGGCAGCGCGCGGCGCAGCAGTTCGATCTCGAGCTGATGATCGAACGCACCAAGAAGGTATACGCAGACTTGATGCGCGAACTGAAGGAAGGGAGCAGGGCTCGGAAATGAGGCGCGTAGGGCTCGCGCTCCCGCTGCTGGCGCTGGTGTTGTCGCTTTCCGGCGCGGCCCAGGCCGCGCCGCGGAAGATGCTCCTGGTCATCCTGGACAAAGTCACCTGGCCTGACCTGATCGCGCACGCGTCGGTCGCGCCCGCCTTCTGGGAGGTCGCGGCGCACAGCGCGGTGGGGGCCATGAGCGTCCGCACCGCCTCCGGCGTGGAGAACAGCGGCGCCTACCTGACCCTCGGCGCGGGGTCGCGCGCGGCCGCCGACCCCCCTCCGCATCACCGCCTCGATCCGGAGGGCTACGCCTTCGCCGCGGACGAGGTGGTGGACGGTCTGCCGGCCGCCACCGCCTATCGGGGTCTGACTGGTTCGGACCCCGGGAGCGACCGCCTCTTCCATCTCGGGGTCGGCGATCTCGAATGGCAGAATCTCGACCCTCACTACCCCCTCGCGATCGGCCTTCTCGGGGACTCCTTGCGTCGGGCCGGCCTGCATGTGGCCTGCCTCGGCAACGCGGACAGCGCGAGTGGCCTGCACCGGAACTTGGTGGCCGTCGGCATGGACCGGCAGGGCCGCGTCGAGCTGGGGGACGTGAGCGACGGCCTGCTGGTGGGAGACGACCTGCTCCCCGCGGGGTATCGCGTTTCGCCGGACAGACTGCAGGAGGCGTTCGCGCAAGTCGCCGGGCGGGCCGACCTGGTCATCGTGGATCTGGGCGAAACCAGCCGCATGGCCGAGTGTCAGGGAGCGCTGCCGCCCGCCGGCGCGGACGAGGCCTTCGTCCGCGCGCTGGCGCGCGCCGACCGCGCCCTGGCCATGCTGCTGGAAACGGCCCCTGCGGACCAGTGGTCGGTGCTGGTGCTCGCGCCCAGCCTTCCCGCCTCCTATCCCGGCCGCTCCGCAGCCACCGTCGCACCCATTGTGTGGCGCCTCCCGGGAGGCGCGCCCGGCCTGCTCACCTCTCCCTCCACCCGCCGCGCCGGCTTCGTCACCAACACTGACGTGGCCGCCAGCGTGCTGGACTATTTCGGCCTGACGGCCGGCCCGAGCAGCGTGGGACGCGCGATGCGCGTCCTGCCGCAGCGCCGCGCACTCCGCACCCTGGAACGCAGCCTGGCCCGGAACGAGTCCGTGGAAATCGCGCGGCGCGCGATGTTCCGCGGCTTTCCCTCCTTCGCCATCGCGGTGCTGTGGCTGTGCGTGCTGGCCGTTCTCCTCGGGGAGCGCGCTCCCCGCCGCCTGCGAGTTCTGCTGCGGGGCCTGCTGCTGCTCTGCCTCGCGCTCCCGCCCGCCTCCCTTCTGCTCGCCCTCTGGCCGACGCCCCTCGGGGCCGCCGCCATCGTTTCCGGAGCCATCGCTCTGGGTGGGGTGCTCGCCCTCGCCGCCAGCCTCAGCGCTCGCGGGCGCGCCGCGGACGCGGTGCTCGCCCTCCTGCTCGCCGCGCTCCTGCCGCTGGACCTCTTGCTTGGCCAGCCCATGCTGCAGTGGTCTACCCTCAGCTACTCCCTCTCGGCCGGCGCCCGCTTCTACGGCCTCGGCAACGAGTTGGCCGGCGCCCTTCTCGGGGCCTGTCTGATGGCCCTCGCGGCCTTGCTCAGCGGCCTCTCCCGCGTGCGGGCCTGTTCGCGGCTGCTCGTGTCCGGGCTTCTGCTCCTCCTCACCGGCCTGGTGGCCTCGCCCGCCGTGGGTGGAGCCAACTTCGGTATGGCCCTCTCCTGCGCGATCGGCTTCGGGGTGTTCGCCGTCTACCTGTGGCGGGGGCGGTTCCGGTGGGTGGATGCGCTGGTCCTCGTCGGGGTGGCCGTAGGCATCACCGTGGCCGTGGTGGCCGTGGACATCGCGGCTGGGCGCGGCGCCTCCCACATCGGGCTGTTGCTCTCCTCAATGCGTGCCGAAGGCCCGGCCGCCTTCTTCGACGTCGTTACCCGAAAGCTGGCGATGAGCTGGACGCTGCTGCGCGTCTCCGTATGGGCCGGGCTCGCGGCGGCCGCCGCCGCCGTCCTGGTCCTCGCCCTGCTGCTCCGCCCGCCCCTGCTCCTCGAGGCGCTGCGACGGCGTGCCTGGCTTCTGCCCGGGCTGATCTCCCTGGTCGTCGCCGCCATCGCCGCCCTGGCCCTGAACGATTCCGGCGTGCTTGCCGCCGCCCTCGCCCTACTCTACGGCGCCGGCAGCCTCGCCTACCTGGGATTGGGAATGCCCGGTCCGCTGCCGTTGCCGGTGCGTGTCGCACCGCCGGAGGAGAAGCGAGCCGTCGGGGCGGATTGACGGCTTGCTCTGCGCGCTTCCGGCAGGTACAATCGTGGCGGGTGAGCGCGATGACCAAGGCGGGCCTCAAGGAAGCGTTGTACTGGGAGCAGGCCGAGGGCGGGCGGGTGCACTGCCTGCTCTGCCCGCATGGCTGCCGCATCGCCGAGGGGGAGGTCGGTCTGTGCCGCGTGCGCGCCAACGTGGGCGGGGTGCTGCGCACGCTGAACTACGCGCGCGTCTCCGCTGTCCATCTCGATCCCATCGAGAAGAAGCCGCTGTTCCACTTCCACCCCGGCGCCGTCATTCTCTCTGTGGGCACCGTCGGGTGCAATCTCGCCTGCTCCTTCTGTCAGAACTGGGCCATCTCCCAAGTCGAGGCCGGCACCCGGCCCTTGCTCCCCGAGCACGCCGTGCTCGCCGCGAAGGCCGAGCCGGACAACCTCGGCCTGGCCTATACCTACAATGAGCCGATGATCTGGTTCGAGTACGTGCTCGAGACCGCGCAGCTCGCCCGGGCCGAAGGCCTGAAGAACGTCCTCGTCACTAACGGCTACGTGAACGAAGCCCCGCTGCGCGAACTGCTCCCGTTCGTGGACGCGATGAACGTGGACGTGAAGGCGATGAGCACCGGCTTCTACCGCGAGCTCTGCCGCGGCAAGCCGGAGCCGCCCCGGCGCACGGTCGAGATCGCCAAGGAGTGCGGCGTGACGGTGGAGGTCACCAACCTCGTGATCCCGAACTGGAACGACCGGGAAGAGCAGGTCCGCGCGCTGGTGGACTGGCTGGCCGGGGTTGATCCGGAACTGCCGCTGCATTTCTCCCGCTACCATCCCGACTATCACCTCGCCGAGCCCCCCACCCCGGTGGAGACGCTGGTGCGGGCGCGGGAGTGGGCGCGGGAGAAGCTCGCCTATGTCTACATCGGCAACGTGGACGTCGCCGGTGGTGAGGACACCGTGTGCCCCTCCTGCCACCAGGTCGTCGTCGCCCGGCGCGGCTTCTCCGTCTCCGCCGTGGCCGTGGCTGGGGGGAAGTGCCGCCATTGTCAGCACCCGATCCCCATCGTGGGGACGTAGGAACAGGACAGACGAAAAGGAGGAAGGGACGATGGGCGAACAGGGACAGCAACCAGCCACCGCCTCGTGGCGGGACATGCTGGAGCGGATGATGGAGTTGGGGTTGGGGGCGGCGCTCTTGACGAAAGAGGCCGCCGCCAAGTTCGTTGACGAGATGGTGCGCCGGGGCTCGATGACCGCAGAGGACGGTAAGCGCCTGGTCGGGGAGATGGTGGAGAAGGGCAAGGCGCAGAAGGCGCGGATAGACGAGTTGATCGCGGAAGGGGTGGAGCGCGTGCTCGCTCGCTCCGACCTCGCGCGGCGCTCGCACCTGGAGGCCCTGGAGCGGCGCATCGCGGCCCTGGAAGCGGAGCTGCGCGCCCGCACCGAGAGGCCCCCCGCGCCGCCCTCGGGATAAGCAATGCCCCTTGGGTTCCGCTATCGCAACCTGCGGCGACTGCGCCAGATTCTCGCCGTTCTGGTCATTGACTACGGCTTCGGAAGCCTCTTCGATCAGCTCGACTTGGGGCGGTTCCTGCCCCTCGGGCGCCGCCGCCGCGCGGCGCGCGCCTATGAAGGCCTGCCCAGCGCGAAGCGCCTCCGCCTCGCCCTCGCTCAGCTCGGGCCCAGCTTCATCAAGCTAGGCCAGATCCTGAGCGCTCGCCCCGATCTGCTGCCCCGGGAGATGATGGCCGAGTTGCGCCACCTCCAGGACCAGGGGCCGACCGTTCCCTTCGAGCAAGTCCGCGGCGTGATCGAGGCCGAGCTGGGCCAGCCCCTGAGCCAGCTCTTCGCCGGCTTCGAGCAGGCGCCGCTCTCCTCTGCCTCTCTCGGTCAGGTGCACGCGGCCGTGCTGCCCGACGGCCGGGAGGTGACCGTCAAGGTGCTTCGGCCCGGGGTGGAGCAGGTGGTGCAGGCCGACCTGCAGGTGTTCGCCGACGCGGCCGCCGTCGTTGATCGGCAGGTCCCCGCGCTCCGTCCCTACGATCTGCCCGGCTTCGTCCGCCAGTTCGCTGACCAGATCCAGGCCGAGTTGGTCTACACCGTCGAGGCCCACAATGCAGAGCGCGTCCGCCGGACGGTGGGCGAGCGGGACGCGTGCCTCCTCATTCCCGAGGTGATCTGGTCCCACACCTCCCGCCGCGTGCTCACCGTCGCGCGCGTCTATGGTCACCGCGTGGATCAACTCGATCCCGCCCTCGGCCTCGACCGCGCTGCGCTCGCGCGCGGCTTCGGCGGGTTCCTCCTGCGCCAGATCTTCCTCGACGGTTTCTTCCACGGGGACCCCCACCAGGGGAATGTCCTCGTCACCGACGAGGGCCGGCTCGCCCTCCTCGACTGGGGGATCGTCGGCTTCCTCGAGCCGAAGACGCGCCGGCTCCTGGCCGAGATGCTGCGCGCCATGTATCAGCACGACGTGGACGGCGCGGTGAGCCTGGCCACCGAGGTGGGTTCCCCCCGGCTCGAAACCGATCTGGTGTCGCTCCGCCACGCTCTCGCCCGCGTCATCATCCGCGCCGAAGTAATGCCCCCCCGCGAGTTCTCCGTTGGCGAGATGCTCTCCGACACCGTGCGGGCCATGTCCCGCCACCAGATGCGCGTCCCGATGGAGCTTTCCCTCGCCGCGAAGGCACTCGCGGTCACCGAGGGCGTGGGGGCCGATCTCGATCCCGGGTTTGACTTCCGCGAGGTGGTGCAACCGGTGGCGGAGGAGGCGCGCGCCCAGTCCCTGGAGGCGGGGGCAATGCTGGACCGCGCCGGCCGGACGCTGCACTCCCTTTCCCGCCAGCTCGCCCGCCTCCCCGGCCGCGTGGACACCATCCTCTCCCTGCTCGAGCGGGGCAGCATTCGGGTGCGCCTGGACGACCGGGAGGCAGATCATCGCGCGAGAGAACTCGCCCGCAGCCTCAACCGCCTCGCCTTGAGCGTCGTCGCCTCGGGCGCACTGCTGGTCGGCTCGCTCTACATGCTGCTCTCCCGCCATCCCTCTCACTCCGGCCTGGGGGCCGCCTTCCTCGCCGTCGGCGGGGTGCTGGGCGCCCTGGTCACCCTCTCCGTGCTGCGCTGGAGGAGGATCTGAGGGATGCTCACCCTCGCCTCCCAATCCCCCCGCCGCGCCGACTTGCTTCGCGGCGCCGGAATACCGTTTCGCGTCGTCGCCCCCCCGGAGGACGAAGCGTTGCCGGCTCAGGCCGCGAGCTTCCCCGCCCTGGTGAAGGCGCTCGCCCTGCGCAAGGCCCGGGCCGTCGCCGCCCGCACCCGAGGCCTGGTGCTCGGCGCGGACACCATCGTCGTGTGTAAGGGTCGCATCTTGGGCAAGCCGCGAAGTCGCGCCGAGGCGCGGGACATGCTCCGCTTCCTCAGCGGCAAGCGCCACGCGGTCTACACCGGCGTGGCCCTCGTCTCCGGTCGCCGTTGCCTGGGCGGCTGTGAGCGCACCGAGGTCACCTTCCGCACCCTCTCGGACGCGGATCTGCGCCGCTACCTCGCCACCGGCGAGCCGATGGATAAGGCCGGCGCTTACGCCATCCAGGGGGAGGGAGCCGCCCTGGTCTCCGCGGTGCGCGGGTGCTACACTAACGTCATCGGCCTGCCGGTGCCCAGGGTGCTGGCTATGCTGGCCGAGTTCGGCGCTGCGCCTGGATAGGGAGAGCCGCGTGACGCGCCGGTTGCTGGACAAGAGATATCGCCTCGCCGCGCTGGTGGCCTCGCTCTGCCTGCTGTCACTCCTGCTCGACGGCTGGCAGAACGCGGCCCAGCAGAAGGGACGCCATACCTGGCTGGACGGCGCGGTGTGCGCGGCCGCAAGTCCGATGCAGGGCCTCTTCTCTGTCGCGGTGCGGGAGGGCGAGAAGGGCTATGCCCTTCTCGCCGCGCGGCGCCGGCTGGCGGAGGAGAATGCCGCCCTGCGCGGGCGCGTCTCGGAGTTGGAGACCCGCCTCACCCTCCTCGAGGAGGGCGCCGCCCGCGCGCGACGACGGGAGCAGTTGCGCCTTGCCTTCGAGACCGGGGCCCCCGTCGCCCAGGTCATCGGCTGGGGCGACGACGGGTGGATGTCCTATCTCCTGCTCGACCGCGGTTCCTCTCAGGGCGTCGCTCCGCACGACATCGCGGTGGCCCGCGGCGGGGTGGCGGGCCAGGTCTACGCCACCACCGGCGATTCCGCTCGGGTGCTCCCCCTCACCGATCCCTCCAGCCAGGTCGCCGCGTTGCTCGCGCGCTCCCGCGCGCGAGGCATCCTGCGGGGCCTCTCCGGCGAGCGCTGTGAGCTGACCTACCTCTCTCCTCGCGCCGATGTGCGCGTCGGCGACACCGTGCTCACCTCCGGCTTGGGGGGCGTGTTCCCCGGCGGCTTGCTCCTGGGGTCGGTCGTCTCCCTCCGTCGGGAGACGTCGGGCGTGTCGGCCGAGATTCGCCCCGCGGTCGAATTGGGCACGGTGGAGGAAGTGCTGCTCCTGCGCATCGGTGGGAAGGGGTGAGGCTGTGTTCCCCGCCGCTTGGCGCGGGCGTCGTACAGGTGTGGGAGGGTTTCGCACCTCCGGGGGTGCCGGTGAATGCCCCGAGTCCGGGCCTGTGGTACAACACGAGAACTGGAGCCCCCGGCGCGACTCGAACGCGCGACACGAGCCTTAGGAGAGCTCTGCTCTATCCGCCTGAGCTACGGGGGCCTATGCGAGGCGGCCTTACGATCTTGAGTCTATCAGCCCCACCGGGGCGCGTCAAGCAAGGCAGGAGTCTGCCTGCGCGCGCAGAACAGTAAAGGGTTCAGACCAGAAAGGCGCGGCTGGTCATGCCGAAACGGATAGACAGAGACGGGAGCGATCCCCAGCACGAGATCGAAGAGGCCTTGCGGCAGCTCACGCAGCGGCGGCAGCAGGTTGACTCCGACCGCGAGCTGGAGCGGGCCGTCCAGGAGGTGGCCGAGCAGCAGGAGCAGGCCGCGGGCCCGGACCGCCTGGCAACCCCCTCTCGGCCCTGGGGGGCCCGGACCGCGTGGGTCGGTTTCATCTGCGTTATCCTCGGGCTGATCGTCGCGGTCCTCATCATGAGGCACGCCGAACCGCCGCCGCCCATCGCGAAGACCCCCGAGGAGGCCGTGTCCGGCTTCTGGGACTGCCTCATCAAGGGGAAGTACGAAGCCTCCACCAACTACTGGCCAGCCCTGCAAACCAAGTATGGCAGCGCCGCGCAGGCCGGCGCACAACTGCGCGAGACGCTCAAGACCAATCCCCCCACCCGGGTCACCGTCGGGCCGGCCACCCTCATCCCGAATACCACCCAGTACCGTGTGCCCTTCGAGGTGATCAAGCGCGACGGCCTGCCCTCCACCGGTGAATGGCTCGTGAACGACACCGGCGTCCCCTCTACCGGCTTCGTCATCATCTGGGGCGGAGTGTAGCGCCCCCCGCGCGAGCGGACCGCGCACCCGGCCCCGGACCACTGCCATGAAGATCGTTGTCGGCCTCGGCAACCCCGGCCTCAAGTATCGGCGCACCCGCCACAACCTCGGCTTCATGGTGGTGGACGCGCTCGCCGAGCAGCGAGAGGCGAAGTGGCGCCGCGGCCGCCTCAAGTGCCTGCACGCCGAGACCCAACTCGGCAAGGAGCAGGTCCTCCTCGTCAAGCCCCTCACCTACATGAACCTCAGCGGCGACTCTGTCGGGGGCGTGGTGCGCTACTACCAGTGCCCCCTCGAGGACATGCTCGTGGTGTTCGACGAGGTGCAGCTCGAGCTGGGCCGTCTCCGGCTGCGCCCGAGCGGGAGCGCCGGCGGCCACAACGGCATGGAGTCCGTCATCAAGCACCTCGGCAGCGAGGAGTTCGCCCGCCTCCGCCTCGGGGTGGGCTCGCCGCCGGAGTGGATGGACATGATGTCCTACGTCCTCGGCGTCTTCCCCCGTGCCGACCTGAAGACCGTACAGGACATGATCGCCCGCGCCGTGCTCGCGGTCGAGACCTGGGTGTACCACGGCGTTGCTGAGACGATGAACCGCTTCAACGTGTCGTAGGGCCGAAGAGTCGAAGAGGCGAGGAGTCGAAGAGGCGGACCCCCACGATGAGCGACAGTCATCTTCTCTTGGCCCAGGCTCTGACCCATGAACTCCGGCTGCCGGAGCGCGTCGTCGGGATGGAGTTTTTGGGCAAGGGCTTCTCTACCGACCGCAAGTACGTGCTGTCGTCGGAGCGGGGTCCCGAGTATCTGCTTCGGGTGAGTGACCTGGCCGAAGAGCCGCGTCGGCGCCAGGACTGTGAGATGCTGGCGCGGCTGTCCGGCGCCGGCGTCGCCTGTCCGCGACCTCTTCACTTCGGTACCCGACCGGAGCAGGGCCTCTGCTTCATGGTCGTGACCTACCTGCCCGGGGAAGGCGCGGACGAAGCCCTGCCCGCACTGACCCCTGTGCAGCAGCATGAGATCGGCCTGCAGGCCGGTGTCGAACTGGCCAAGATTCACCGTGCGCTCTCGCCGCCCGCGCCGGTGGACGACTACGCCGTGTGGAGCGGCAAACACGCGCGAAACCGCTCCCGCGTGCAGGAATTGGGGATCACGTTCCATGGGCAAGACCAGGCGGAGCGCTACGTCGCGGCCCACCTCCATCTCCTCCGAGACCGCCCCACGGTCCTTCGCCACGGCGACTACCACCCCGGCAACCTGGTGGTGCAGGGCGGGGCCTTTGTGGGCGTCGTGGACTTCAACCGCTGCGACTGGGGCGATCCCGTTGACGAGTTCTACAAGCTCGCCTTCTTCGGCGCGCCGGTGAGTGAAGAGTATGCGCGCGGTCAGCTCCTCGGCTACTTCGGCGGCCCGCCCCCCGGCGAGTTCTGGCCGATCTACAACCTCTACGTGGCCATGGCGCTCTCCGGCGATATCGCCTGGACGGAGCGCAACTGGCCGCAGTACCTGCCGCGTTCGCTGGAGTTGATTGAAGTCATCGCGCGCACGCATGACTTCGAGGACGGACGGCCGCCGGAGTGGTGGCGCGGCGGGCCTTCACGCTAGCGACTCCAGCACGTCCTCCACCGACACCACCGCCCCACACACGTACTGGTCGGCCGCGCCGTAATAGATGGTCAGCTCATCCCCTTGCACCACTGTGCCGCACGTGAACACCACGTTCCCCAGGAAGCCGCTCACTTCGTATGGGGCCTCCGGCGCGAGCAGCGGCTCGGCCGACCGCGCGATCACTCGCCCCGGATCATCGCCGTCGCACAGCAGCGCCCCCAGGCAGTAGCGGTTGCTCTGATCCGCACCGTGGTAGATGGTCAGCCAGCCGCGCGGGGTGCGGAACGGCACGGAGCCGCCTCCGATGCGTCCCGCCTCCCACGTCCCCGCGCGCGGGCTCATGAGTCTCCTGTGCCGGCCCCAGTGCACCAGGTCCGGCGAGTCGGCCGCCCACATGTCGAACCCGCCGATGTGCCGCGCCACCGCCCGGTGGTGGCAGAAGTAGTTCCCGCCGACCTTCTCCGGGAGCACGCTCACGTCCCGGTTCTCCGGCGCAAAGATGATCCCCCGACGCTCGAACGCGCGCAGATCCTTGGTGGTGGCCAGTGACGTCGCAATTCCGTGCTCGCTCACCGACGTGTACGTGACCACATACCGGCCTTCGATCTCCGCGATCCGCGGGTCCTCTACCCCGAAGCTCTCGTACCAGGTGCCGGCCGAGAACGTGGGCCCGGTGTCAATGGTGAAGTGCCGCCCGTCGCGGCTCCGCGCCAACCGCAGGTGCGAGATCGAGGTCAGGTACACCTGGCCCTGATAGCTGAACCAGCGCGGGTCTATCACCACCACCTCCGGGTCGTCTCGCCGGAAGCTTCGCGGTCGGACCCGCGGCGGGTCGGAGGTGACGTCCAACACCGGGGCCACTACCTCCTCCGGGTTTCCGGCTCGCGGCCGCTCCGCCACCCGCACCAAGAGCACCACCTCGCCGTGGTGCAGAGTCGCTCCCGGGTTGAACGTGCCCACGACCTGCCACCCCGGCTCCGAGGGTGTGACCTGCTCCGGGGTGATGAGCGGGTTCTCGGGAAAGCGGGTCACGCGGACGGCCACGGCCCACCTCCCGCGCTGAGGTCCGTCGCCCGGGCCGCCATCGCCACCGCATCTCTCGCGTCCTCGGCCTGCAGCCGCGGTACATGTGTCGGGTCTTCGAGGCTCCGCAATTGGTCATCCAGCAGCCGCCGCAGCATCTCCCCATAGGTCCACCCGCGGTCCTCCGTCAGCTCCCGCGTCAGCACCACCCGCGCCGTCACCCGGAATGGTTTCCCTCCCGCACGGCCCTGCCGCTGTTCTCCCTCGTACCCCTCCACCACCTCCAACTCACCCTCGCGGCAGATCTCCCTCAGCCGCCGCTGCTCGTCCTGCTCCACGATCCCGGTTACCTCCAGCGCCATCGGGATCCACCCCTGCACCACGGCCTGGCCCCGCTCGAATACCACCCGGTGGTCCGCGCGGTCCAGCCGCGTCGGCTGGTCGAACTGATGGTACTGGTGGCCAAGCACGCCTCCGTGCCGGGTCTCACACCACACTCGATCCACCAGGGAGGCCCCCGGCCGAGCTTCCATGTGCGCGGCCAGCACTTCGCCCGGCCCAAACCACCAGCGATGCAGATCGAAGAAGTGTACTGCGTGCTCGACGAAGATCCCGCCACTGCGAGACCGATCCCAGAACCAATGGTCGGCCGGCAGCCGCTCGTCCTCCGCGTAGTTCTCGAAGAACGCGTGCCGCGCCTCGCCCAGAACCCCCTTCTGGACGATCTGCTGCACGGCCTCCAGCAGCGCGCTGTAGCGCAGCATGTGATTGGCGACCAGCAGGCGGTTCGCGCGGCGCGCCGCTGCCACGGCCTCCTCGGCCGCCGCCGCGGTCAGGGCCAGCGGCTTCTCACACACCACGTGCTTGCCCGCCGCCAGCGCTGCCATCGTCAGCGCGTGATGCGTGTCCGGTGGCGTCGAGATGAGGACGATGTCCACGTCCTCGCTCGCGAGCAGCCCCTCCGGCGTCTCGCAGCACGCGAGCCCGTACTCCTCCGCCGTCGCCCGCGCCGGCGCCGCCGCGGCATCGGCCACCGCCGTCGCCTGAACCCGCGGCCAGCCGCGCATCTGGTTCAGGCAGAACCTGCCGAACCGCCCCGCGCCGACGAGCCCTAACCGCCACCGGTGTCCGCCCTCTCGCTCCGGCTGCCCCATGCGTCTCCTTCCCGACCGGCCACGTGCTGACTCCTTCCCTCCCTCCTCGCCGCGGTCCTGTTCTCTTCCCTCGACGCTTCCGGCAGGGGCGCCGTGATGACCTCGAATCCGCACCGGGAGAATCGCCCGGCCGTACCAAATGTCCGTTTTCTCCCCGCTCCGATTTTCCCGCCCCCGCGAGCAGGGCAACGCGGCCCCCCTGCCGAATCCCCTCCCTCTATCGCGGAACCGCGAAGAGCTGCGGAAGACTCGCCAGCTTTCACTAGCATCTCCGGCCGCGCCGGCCCCTCCCGGTTGCCCGGGAATGCTCCCCTCAGTGAGGCGTAGCGCGCTTCTGCGGCGGGAGCCTGTCTCCCGACTCACCACCTCAACAGGAGGAGCGGCTATGCCGAGTGACGAGACGAGAATCCTGCTTCGCGAGAGCGAGATGCCCCAGCGCTGGTACAACATCCAGCCCGATCTGCCGGCGCCTCTCGCCCCTCCCCTCCATCCGGGAACCGGCCAGCCCATCGGCCCGGAGATGCTGGCCCCCCTCTTCCCGATGGAACTCATCAAGCAAGAAGTGAGTATGGAGCCGTGGATTGAGATCCCTGACGAGGTGCGGCGCGTCTATCACCTCTGGCGGCCGAGCCCGCTCTTCCGCGCCCACCGGCTGGAAAAGGCGCTGGGCACCCCCGCCCGCATCTACTACAAGAACGAAAGCTTCAGCCCGCCGGGAAGCCACAAGCCGAACACCGCCGTCCCGCAGGCCTACTACAACCGGGAGGAGGGGACGAAGCGGATCTGCACGGAGACCGGCGCGGGGCAGTGGGGCAGCGCGCTGGCCTTCGCCTGCCGCCTCTTCGGCCTGGACTGCACCGTCTACATGGTGAAGGTGAGCTACGAGCAGAAGCCGTACCGACGCGTCCTCATGGAAACCTGGGGCGCAAGCGTCTATCCCTCGCCCACCGACCTCACCAACGCCGGCCGCAAGACCCGGGAGCAGTATCCGGGGACCAACGGCAGCCTCGGCATCGCCATCTCCGAGGCCGTCGAGGATGCCGCCACCCACGATGACGCGCACTACTCCCTCGGCAGCGTTCTCAACCACGTGCTCCTCCACCAGACCGTCGTCGGCCAGGAGGCCAAGGAGCAATTGAAGCTCGCCGGCGAGAAGGGCCCGGACGTCATCGTCGGCTGCGTCGGCGGCGGCTCCAACTTCGCCGGCCTGGCCTTCCCCTTCGTCAAGGATAAGCTCAAGGGAAAGGCCATGGACATCCTCGCCGTCGAGCCCACCGCCTGCCCCAGCATAACCCGGGGCGAGTTCCGCTACGACTTCGGCGACACCCAGCAGTTGACCCCCCTGCTGAAGATGTTCACCCTCGGCCATACCTTCATGCCCGAGCCCATCCACGCCGGCGGCCTGCGCTATCATGGAATGGCGCCGCTGGTCTCGCATCTGGCCCATCTGAAGATCATCGAGCCGCGTGCGGTGCACCAGTTGCCGACCTTCGAGGCCGCCGTTCAGTGGGCGCGCGTCGAGGGCTCTCTGCCCGCGCCGGAGACCGCCCACGCCCTCCGCGTCGCCATTGACGAGGCGCTGAAATGCAAGCAGACCGGCCAGGCCAAGTGCATCCTCATCGGCTACAGCGGCCACGGCTTCTTCGACCTCTCCGCCTACGAGCGCTATCTCGTCGGCAAGCTGGAGGACTACGAGTATCCGCAGGAGAGCATCGCCAAGGCCCTCGCGGGCCTGCCGACCGTCGGCTGAGCGGCGTCGGCAGGAGCGATGCTTCTGCCTGTTGGTTGCGGCGGGGATGGCGCCAGGCCATCCCCGCCCCGCGACTGAGCCTGATCGCGAAGCGCAGACCCAAGAGGGAACAGCGTCCGTGGCCCATCCCCTCCGGTGGTACAGTTGGCTGCACGCCAAGACCGGGTTCTGCCCGGTCTGCGGCCGGCGCACCCGGTTTCGCCTCGCGGGCCGCGCCGATCTTCGCGAGAATGCCCCCTGCCTCCACTGCGACAGCATCTCCCGCACCCGCCACCTCGCCGCCTGCCTCGTTCAACTCTTCGCGGCTCACGGCGTTCGCTGTGCCCGCGACGTTGCGGACCGGGCCGACCTGCGCATCTACTACCTCGGCGTACGCGGCGCCCTCCCTTCCCTCTGGGGCGACCGGCCGCACATCACCTACTCCGACTACTTCGAGGGCTGTTCGAGCGGTGAGCGCCGCGACGGCGTGCTCTGCCAGAACGTCGAGCGGCTCAGCTTTCTCGACGGGTCCTTTGACCTCGTCGTGTCCGAGGACGTCTTCGAGCATGTCGCCGACTACCGGCAGGGCTTTCGCGAGATCGCCCGCGTCCTCGCCCCCGGCGGCCATCACGTCTTCACCCTCCCCTTCGAGTTCACCGCGCACACCATCTCCCGCTTCGAGAAGAGAGGGGAGGAGTACGTCGCGGTCCACCCGCTCTACACCCACGCCGACCCCGGCCGCGGGCCCATCCCCGTCTTCACCCACTTCGGCTTCGACCTCTTCGCCTTCCTGGACGAGATCGGGATGGAGGCCTCTCTCCGGGTCGCGAGCTACGAGGAGGAGGTGCGCCTCGGAGCGTTCAACAGCTATACCTTCGTGACTCGAAAGCGCTGAGCCCCGCACCTCACAAGGAGAACCGCGGCCTCCCTGGTATCAACTCCGTATCCCGTTCCGGGAGGTCGCTATGAAGGCTATGCTATTCGGCGCCGTCCTTGCCGCCGCGACCGTGGGTTCCGCCTCTGCTCAGTCGCCCCTCGCGGGCCCGCAGTTGTGCGTCGCGTTCGTCACCCCCGCGCCCTCCCAGCCGGCCGCCCATGACCCCGCCGTGATCTTCTACGACAACTTCGAAGGGACCGGCGACCTCAACGCCCGCTACTTCGAATACGACTCCTCCGACGGTGGCTTCGCGCCCAGCGCCGAGGCCGGCTACGCCGGGCGGGGCCGGGGGATGAAGTGTCAGTTCGCCAAGGGCCAGGTCAGCGCCGGCAGCCTTCACGTCGTCTTCGGCCGCAACCCCCTCGGTGGAAAGCTGCGCTCCGAGGAGACCTTCCGCGACATCTACTGGCGCGTCTACGTCCGGCACCAGCCGGGTTGGGAGGGTAATCCCGCCAAGCTCGCCCGGGCCACCTGCCTCGCCGGTAGCGATTGGAGCCAGGGGCTGATCGCGCACGTGTGGGGCGGACGGGGCGACGCGCTCTGCATTGACCCCGCCACCGGTATCCGCGACGGCCGCAAGGTCACGGCGCAGTACAACGACTTCCCTCATCTTCACTGGCTCGGCATGATCCCCGCCCGCACCCCCATCTTCAGCCCCGCCGAGTCTGGCCGCTGGGTCTGTGTCGAGTCCCGCGTCCGCATCAACACGCCCGGCAAGAAGGACGGCATCTTCAACCTCTGGATTGGCGGCAAGCTCGAGGCCTCGCACACCGACCTCGACTGGCACGGCACCTGGGACGAGTACGCCATCAACGCCGTCTTTCTCGAGAACTACTGGAACCGGGGGGCGCAGAAGCCGGAGGCGCGGTATTTCGATGAGTTCGTCATCAGCACCCAGCCGATCGGACCCATCGTCGCCGCCGCCCCGGTGACCGTCACGCGCACGGACGCGCCGGTCGCCGGCTGGCAGGCCCAGCTCTCCACCTCGCCGGATGAGAAGGGCCTCGTGTGGACGTCGGCGCCGCTGTCCGCGAAAGCCACCACCGCGAGGCCGGACGCGGGCGCGCTCAAGGCCGGGCCGGACGCCGTGTACTGGATACGGCTCCGCGCCCGCGACGCCTCCGGCGTCTGGGCTGAGTGGAGCGACTGGCACGCCCCCTTCCGGCTGATGGCGCGGTAGGGGAGGAGCCGCGGTGACCCATCGCCAGCGCTTCTTCGCCGTTCTCGAAAACCGGCCCGCGGACCGCGTCCCCTTCTTCCCCGACATCACCGATTGGTACAAGGCCCGCCGCACTCCCCCCGGCGAACCCCAACGCTACGCCACCGGCCAGCTCATCTTCGACGATGATCCGTTTCACCAGTCGCAGGTGGACATGCCCGCGCGCTTCCGCGACTTCACCCTCCTCGACTTCTACCGGCACTTCGATTGGGGCTGTCCCATCCACGCCTACGAGGCCCTCTCCTCCCACTACGACGGGGCGACCCGCAGCGAGGTGGAGGGCGGCCTCGAGCATCGCTACTACGGCACGCCCCACGGCACATTGCACACGACGATGGGCCTCGCCGCCGATGGTAGCCGCGCCTTCGTGCGGCACCCCGTGCAAAGAGGGGAGGACGTTCCCGCGCTCGAGTACTGGGCGCGGGCCACCCACCACGTCGGCCATCCCGACGCCGCGCAGCGAATCCTCGAGGCCCTCGGCGAGGGCGGGGCGATGGACATCTCCATCGGCCGCACCCCCTTCGGCCTGCTCATCCAGGAACTCATGGGCTACGAGACCGTCGCCTTCACGCTCGCCGACGATCCCCAGATCATCCACCGACTCATGGAGTGTCTGGAGGAAGGCTGGTGGCAGCGGGTGGACCTCGCCTGCGCCCTCCCTGGCCGCCTCGCCATCATCAGCGACCACGCCGACGAGTACCTCATCAGCCCCCGCTGGTTCCGCGACTACTGCCTGCCCTACTACCGGGAAGCCGCCCGCCGCCTTCACGCCGCGGGCAAGTTCGTCTCCACCCACCTCGACGGTCACATCAGGAATCTGCTGCCGCTGCTCCCCGACTCCGGCTTCGATCTCCTCGACGGCTGCACCCCCGCGCCCATGGGCAACTACGAGGTCGAGGACCTGGCTGCCCTTCTCGGCCTGCAACTCAAGGCTTACTGCGGCGTCCCCTCCACCCTCTTCTGCACCCACACCCCAACGGAAGAGATCCTCGCCTACGGCCGGCGCATCACCGCCCTCGCCCCCAACGTCATCCTCAACGTCGGCGACGTCCTGCCGCCGGATGGGGATATCGAGCAGGTGGTGGCGCTCGGGCGTATGTGTGGGGCGGGGTCTCGGAGCCTGCCCCGAGGGCGAAGCCGAGGGGACCCCGCCGCGCGTGTGATCGCGATAAAGCCCCACCACTTCGTGGATATCATCGCCGATTACGGCCTCGGACAGATCGCCTCTGGCCCCCATCCCTATCACCACGACCTGTCCCGCGTCACCGCGGCGGTGCTCGGCGATCCGGGCGTGATGCTTCAGATGGAATTCGGCGCCGACGACATCTGCAAGCCCTGCGTGCACAACATCAACGGGCTCTGTGACGACCCTCTCGACCCCTGGCACGGGCCGCTGGCCCCCGCGCTCAAGCGCGACCTGAACCTGCTGCTCGATCAGCGATGGAGCGAACGTCTGGGGCTAAGCGAAGGCGACCGCCTCACCGCCCGCGAGCTGTGCCAGCGCCTCCGCGCGCGCAAGGGGGATATCCGGGACATCTACCGCCAGTTGCCCGCCAGTTTCGGAGAGGAGAAGGCGCGCGCCCTCGAGTTGGGACTGGCCAAGTATCTCCGGGCTACCGGCGTGCCCTGATTCCGATCACCGCGACACCGCAACCCGCGGCCTCGCCCCCGGCACCACCTCCACGCTGGGCCCCTGCGGAGCCAGAGAGACCACCACCCGGTCTCGCTCGCAGTCGCTGATTGCCACCCGCCCGGCCCGCCGCCCCAAGTGAAAGCACGTCACCGCCCAACTGAACGGCGGCCGCGCCGCGTAGACCACCGTAATCACGTGCCGCTCCTCGCCCGAGGCGAGCTGCCACGGGAGGACCTGCACCGCCGGCGCCGCGGCGACGCTCCCCGCGCTCGCCACGCACAGGCGGGCGTGCCCACGGCCGTTGGTGATCTCGGCCGAATCGGCACTCAGCCGTTCCGCCCGGCCGGGAACGTGGAGCAGGGCCTGCACCGGAAGGTCCGTGTCCGTGAGGAGGCGGTCGGCCACCAGCACCGTGTCCGAGCCGACCAATGCTACCGCGCGCTGGAACGAAACCACCGGCGGAGGGTAGGCCAGCGCGGCCTCACCAACGGCAAAGGACAGACCGGGTCTGTGCCCAAAGCCCTCGATTCGCGCGCCGATCGCGCGGGGGATAGGCTCTCCGTGCTGCCACGCGTCAGTCTTCTCCCGCACCCCCGGAATGTGCGGCCCCCATTCCGTCTCGCCCACCAGTTGGCCGGCCCCGCCGAGAAGCAGCGTGCTATGGGCCAGGGTTGCGGCCGATCCCCAACGCGCGTCACGAGCGATGGGCTCGCCCTCCAACGCGAGCTGCGCGTACAACGCCCGGGCGTCCTCCTCCGTGCACTCGAGTTCGTCAATCAGTGGGCTTTCCCCGGCATAGAGCACGAAGGAGTTCGCGTCGAGATGCTGATGGAACTGCACGCGGCGCGGGCCGCACTTGAACCCCACCGCGATGTCCTCTCTACCCCATCCGCTCCGCAGCACCGCCACGTCAATGCCGCGGAAGTGCTTGCTCGGCGGCAGCGCGTCCGGCGCCGCCGCCGTCACCGTCTTCTCTACCGGGAGGCCGACCGGCTCTTCCGGATTGTGATCCGCGCACCACTGGTAGTGGGGGTTCCGCTCGTGCGAGGCGAGGTACAGCATCAGGTCCCGCCGCGGCGCCGCGACGCGCCAGTCCGAGAACGCATAGACCGTCTTGCGCCCCGGCATCCAGCAGTACAGCCCGAAGTCCCCGGCCGCGCGGAAGTAGGGGTGCGCGAACAGATCGACGCGCCCTCTGCTGGCCGTGAGCAGTTGCTGAGCCAGGACGCTAACCTGCCCGAAGCACATGCCCCAATAGCCGATGCCTTCTTCCCAGTCCCCGTCCTCGCCGCCGACGTCGGCCACCGCCACCGCCCCCTTGATCGCCTCCGCCACACAGTCACGCCAGCGCGGGTAGCTCTCCTGCAGCAGAAAGGCCCCTCGCCCCATGTCGCCGGAGATGTACCCCCGCCAGTTCATGTACGTGCGCACCCAGCCCGGCCGCTCGGGATCAGTGGCTTGGGCGTAGAAAGGCTCCAGTCCCCGGACGATGACCTGTTCAGCGACGCGGTGGGTCAGATCCGGCGCCAGCGTGCGCACGCCGACGCTTGCTTCGGCCAGGCGCGCGCTCAGCGTGGCCATGCCCAACTCCACCTGATCCATGTGCTGGTGATGCGGATAGCGCCAGTTCGGGAGGGCGAAGAAGGCGTCGAGCATCGCGTCCGCCCTCTTCCCGAACTCCGCCCGGCCGGTACGCGCGCCGGCTTGGCACAGCAGGACGACGTCATCCGGAGCGAAGCCCGCGATATCGGTGGAGACAGGGTGCGCGAGCAACTGCTCCGCCCGCGCGAGCCTTGCCTCCGACCATCGCGGCAGGCGCGCCGTCGGCCGCTCGTAATCACACGCTTGATGCGCCGCCAGCAGCGCCTCGAGGAACGACATGGCTGACTCCTGACAGAAGGCCCGCCCCTCCGGCCGTTACTCTCCAATCTCTAATCTGTAATCTCAATCCCCTTCACCGCCTCCGTCAACGACTCCACCCTGACCGTCGGCCGCGCTCCCTCCCACGGCTGCTGCGTCCCCGACCGGTCAATCCAGATCGAAGGGATACCCGCCGCATTCGCCGCCGCGATCTCGCGCGACAGTGTATCTCCCACGGCCACGCACTCCTTCAGCGGAACCCCAAGCATCTCCGCCCCCGCCGCCATCGTCTGCGGGTGTGGCTTGCGCCACTGCCCATCCCCGGAGAAGTACGTGGCCTCGAAGTAGCCCACGATCCCCCACTTCTCCATGTCGCCCCGACACAGGTAGCCCGGCACGTCCCATGGCGTGTCCGACACGACCGCCAGTCGGTAGCCCGCGCCGGTCAGTCTCTCCAGGCAGGAGACGGTGTCGGCGAAGAGACTCGTGGACTCGTGAATCGGCCGGTAAAAGACCTCGATCGCCGCGCGAAGACGTGCCTCGTCGCAGGCGATCTCCAGCGCCGTTAGTCCCTCCCGCAGCCGATCCTCAAACCGCCACACCCCGCCCGCGCCCTCGTGTGCCTTCGCTCGCTCTCCGCCGATCATGTCCGCCGTCACCGACGCGAACGTCAGCGGCGCCACGTGATGGATCGTTGCCCCGTCGCATACCTGCGTGTACACCTGCTCGAGCTGCTCCCGCAGGTACTCCCCCCAGTGGCCCTGGAGCGGGTAGCGAAGCAGCGTATTGCCGAGATCGAACAGCACCGCTTTGACGGTCATGCCTCTCCTCTCACCAGCCCCACCACCTCCCGCAGGCCCTTGATCTCATGGTCCGGCTGCACCCCTTCCGTCGGCCGGGGCAGGCCCTCCCGGTTGAACCAGACCGCTCCCATCCCCGCGGCCTTCGCCCCCGCCACATCCGCCTCTACGTTATCCCCGACCACCAGACACTCCTCCGGCCGCACACCCAACAGCGCCGCCGCGTGCAGGAAGATCGCCGGATCTGGCTTCCCCGGCCCGAATTCCCCGGCCACCACGCAGCAGTCGAACAGCTCCTCGAAACCCAGCCGCCGCAGCTTCCGCCGGTGCGTGTCCGCTGTCCCGTTCGTCACGATCGCCAGCTTTACGGACGAGCGCAGCGCCTCCAGCGTCTCCTCCGTCTCCGGGAAGAGCGGCAGCAGTTCATCTCGCCAGTGTGCGTAGCTCTCCACCACCGCCTCCGCTACCGCCGCCTCCGTCACCCCGCACGCTGCCAAGGCCTTCGACCAGCACTCCCGCCGGAATTCCGCCCCGTTGATCGCGGCCATGGATTCGCCCGCGCGAATCCGCGCCTCCACCCCGTTCCACACCTCCAGCGACACCGTCCAGTAGGCCTCGCCCAGCTCCGCCGCGCTCAGCCCAGGCGACAACTCCGCCGCCGTCTCGCACGCCCGCGCAATCGCCAGCCGCGACGATTCATAGTCGTCCACCAGCGTGTTATCCAGATCGAAGATCACCGCTCGAATCATGATGCCCAACCAGTCCGTTACTCTCTAATCTCAACTCTCAGTCCCCCAACCACTCCACAAACTCCTCCAGACTTCCCACCCGCGGCGTCTCCCTCGCGTCCGGAAGCCGGCCCGCCCCCAGCCCGGGACGGCTGATGCGCACCGGCGTCATCCCCACTGCTCGCGCCCCCTCCAGGTACTGGGGGACGTCATCCACGAAGAGGCACTCCTCCGCCGCCACCCCGAGGCGCTCCGCCGCCCGCGCGTAGATCTCTGGTTTGGGCTTGACCAGCCCAACGTCATAGGACATGACCACCGCGTCGAACGCCGCCTCCAGGTCGAATACCTTCAGCCACGCGCCTTCGTCGAGCGGTAGATTGCTGATCATCCCCAACCGGTAGCCGCGCGCCCGCACCTCCGCCAGCGCCGGCCGGGTGTCCGGAAACAGTACCGGATACTGACGTGTGTGCAACAGCCCTGCGAGTCCATCCACCAGCCCCTGGTCAGGAGACGCCACTCCCGCCATCTGTAGCACGACCGCCGCGCGCTCGCATAAGGAAGGAAACTGTCCCCGGCAGGCGCGGTCCGACGTGACCCGCCACCCCTCCTTCCACGCCGCCTCCGAGGCGCCCGCGGCCTTCGCCACCTCGATCGCCGCGGCGCGCGTCCCCGTGTCCATCGCGTACAGCAACGTGTCATAGAGATCGAAGATCACCGCCCGGTAGCTCATGCCGCCCCACCCATCTCCAGCCGCGCCGGCGCCGTGCCCACCGGACACGCCCGCATGCACTCCTCGCAGTTCACCCGCCCGTGCGGGGAGAAGTGCACGGCCCCGCGCGCCGGGTCCGCATACCCCGCCGCCGTCCGGCACCGCTCCCGCTCAATGCCCGCCTCCGACAGCGCGCCCGCCGGACACACCGCCAGACACTGCGCACATCCCTCGCAGGGCGAGAAGTCGATCGGCGCATCCGCCGTCAGCGAGGCCTCCGTGACCACCGTCCGCAGCCACATCCACGGCCCCCACTCCGGATGGATCAGCAACTGATTCCGCCCGAACGCGCCCAGCCCGGCCAGCACCCCCGCCTTCTTATACGACAACTGATGCCGCGGCCCGTCATCTCCGTATCGGAGATTGCGCGGTATCGCCGCCCGGTACCCGGCGCGCTCCAGCATCTGCACTACCCTCCAGCACGCATTCCGCAGCATCGCGTCCCCGAACGACGTGCTGATAGCTGACTCATCATAGGTATCGCCTGAAAGAAACCGCACCGTCTGCACCGGGTCCACAATCCGCTGCGCCAGCACCACCACCGCCCGCACCGGCCCGAACGCCTGCCCCAGCTCGCCCAACTCCTCCGCGCTGAACGCCCCGCCCGGCGCGATCCCCACCAGATCCGCCGTGCTCCGCCCCGCTAGCCCTTTCAACGCCGCCACCAATCCGTTCGCGTTCATCGCCTTCCTCCCACTGGGGACTGGCTCGCCCGCAGGCCTGCCTGTCCCCGTGCTGCAAACCCATACTCTCTAATCCCTACTCTCTAATCTCTGTCCCCCAACGAAACGACCCCGGGCCTTCTTGCCCGGGGTCGTGGGGGTTCCCTCCATGGAGCGAGGCATCAATCCAGCCGACCGCCAGGCGCGTGGTATCCATGCCGCTTTGCCGCGGCACGCTGGTGTACCATCTGGTGGTGCCCGCCTAGAGCCATCATGACGGCGCTACTCTACCACGAAGGCCTCCCTCGCGTCAAACGACCTGGGAGCGCCGGCGTCCCGCCTGCCAAGGGCTATGCCGCCTTCCTCCGCCTCACCGCCGCGTTCACCGTGACCACCGAGTTCTCCGTCCCGAACCGGTTCGGCGCCGACTCTGCCTGCAGGTCGGCCACCCACCTCCCGTCCACGATGAACTTGTACTCGTGCCGTCCTCCAGGAAGACTGACCGTGGCCACGAAGGGGCCGCCCGCTCGGCTCCGCCGCATTGGGCGCGCCTCCTTCTCCCATCCCGTGAAGTCACCCGCCAGCAGCACCTTCTTCGCCTCGCGCGCGTCTACGGAAAAGCGAACCTGTTTCATCGCCGTTCACCTGTGAAGCCAGTATTCTGCCTCGTCTAGGCTAGTGGCCCCCCAGGAGGCGTCAATCCCCCCCTCCTGCCCTCTGTCGCCCCGGGCGGACACGCGGGCTGAGCCGCCGCACCATCTCCCCCCCGGTTGCCCTGCCGCACAGGTTGGGTATCAGTCTATAGTATCTCGGCCCGGGCGCCGGAGCCGGACCTCCGCGCCCAGAGACTCACAAGGCTGGTCATATCGTGCTGACACCCCCAAGCTTCTTCGATCTCTCGGGCTTCCCTCAGGCCGACATCTTTGACGGCGTGGACCTCGTGTGGGAGGCGCTCAAGGCGCTGCCCGGCTACGCCATGCGCTGCTTCGGCCTCTCCGGTGAGCATCTCCACCTGCCCCTCGAGGAGTTCCACCATCTCGTCCTCGTCTCGCCCGAAGCCGCCGTCGAGCCCGGCGCCCAGCTCATCGGCCCCGTCATCGTCGGCCCCCACTGCCATCTCGCCGCCCACAGCGTCCTCCGCGGCCCCGTGATCCTCGGCGAGCACGTCTACGTCGGCCGCTACTCCGAGGTGAAGGCCTCCGTGCTCCTCGACGAGGCAAAGGTCCCGCACCTCAGCTACGTCGGCGACAGCATCATCGGCCGGGACGTCAACCTCGGCGCCGGCGCCGTCCTCTCCAACCTCAAGCTGAGCTGGGAGGACATCTCCGTCCACGTCAACGGGACCGACTTCCCCACCGGAATGCAGAAGCTCGGCGCCATCCTCGGCGACGGCGTCCAGATCGGCTGCAACGCCGTCCTCCAGCCCGGCACCCTCGTCGGCCCCCGCACCTGGGTCTACCCCGGCGCGTGCCTTCGGGGGTACTGCCCTCCCGATCGCATCGTCAAAGTTCGCCAGGTAACCGAGGTGGTAGAGCAGAAGCGGGCCGCCGTCGGGGAGACGGCATCCTGATAGGGACAGAGAGTTTCCGTTCGCCCGAAGAGGAGGAGCCATGTTGACCATCCGCCCCGCGGCGCCGGCCGATCTCGGCGCCATCACGGAGATCTATAACGATGCCATTCTTCATACCACGGCTACCTTCGATACGCAGCCGAAAACGCTCGCCGATCAGCAGGCCTGGTTCGCCCAGCACAGTGCCAGGTATCCGGTTCTGGTGGCTGAGGAGGAGGGCGCCGTCGTCGGCTGGGCCTCACTGACCCCTTGGTCGGACCGTTGCGCCTACGCGGACACCGCGGAGATCTCGCTCTATGTGCGCGACGGGTGCCGCGGGCGCGGCCTGGGCAAGCAGCTCACCGCCGCGATCCTTGCGGCCGGGCGGGGAGCTGGGCTGCACACCGTTATCGCCTGCATTACCCAGGGGAACGAGGCCAGCCTTCGACTCGCCAGGTCTTGCGGGTTCGCGGAGATCGGCGCAATGCGGGAGGTCGGGCGGAAGTTCGGGAAGTTCCTCGACGTCCATCTGCTCCAGCACATCTACCGCGACTGAGCCGGCCGGCGCGCCCCGACCGGCACGTCTCAGAGACTACCTAGCGAAGAGGTGGGATTCCTGATATAGGTGGAAGTCTGTTGTATTCGCGTCGTGAAAGGCCTACTGTGCTCACCGACAACGTCCTCGATCTGATCGGCAATACCCCCCTCCTGCGACTGCGCGGCGAGAACGTCTTCGCCAAGGCCGAGTTCCTCAACCCCGGCGGCAGCGTGAAGGACCGCGTCGCCCTCGCCATGCTCGAAGGGGCCGAGCGCGACGGCAAGCTCAAGCCCGACACCATCATCGTCGAGCCTACCTCCGGCAACACCGGCATCGGCATCGCCCTCGTCGGGCGGCAAAAGGGATACCAGGTCCGCATCGTCATGCCCGAGGGGATGAGCGAGGAGCGCAAGAAGCTCATCCGCGCGCTCGGCGCGGAACTGGTGCTGACTCCGGACTGCGAAGGCATCGCCGGCGCAGTGGAACGCACCCGCCGGATGGCCGCCGAGGATCCCCGCGTCTACGTCCCCCAGCAGTTCGAGAACCCCGACAATCCCCGCGTCCACTACGAGCAGACCGCGGTCGAGCTGTGGCGGCAGAGCGGCGGGGCCGTGGACTGCTTCGTCGCCGGCGTCGGGAGCGGCGGCACCCTCCAGGGCGTCGGCACCTTCCTCAAGGAGCACCGCCCCGGCGTGCGCATCGTCGCGGTCGAGCCCAGGAACGTCTCCGCCCTCCTGGGCCACGAGCCGGGGCTTCATCAGATCCAGGGAATCGGCGACGGCTTCGTCCCCGCCATCCTCGACGTCTCCCTCGTTGACGAGGTGCTCGAAGTGACCGACGAGGACGCGATCGAGACGACGCGCCAACTCGGCCGCGACTTCGGCCTGCTCGTGGGCATCTCCTCGGGGGCCAACGTGTGGGCCGCGCGGCAGCTATCCGCCCGCCGCCCTGGCAACATCGTCACCGTTCTGCCCGATCGCGCGGAGCGCTACTTCAGCACCGCCCTGCTCTGATGAAACACCACCTGGCACTGCCCCGCGCCGAGGCACGCCATCGCCGGGAGGTCGGCCTCGACTTCCCGGCCGAACTCCTGGCACCACACCCGCGCCTCCGTCGGGCACAGCACTTCCGCGATCGGCGCCGCCAGCTCCTGCCTCCCGCTCCGATACAGCAGCTCCAGCCACGGACAGCCGGTGATGGTGAAGCGGACCTCCTGTTCGGCCGTCTCCTGCTCGAAGGTGTAGCCGTCGGCCCTCAGTCCCAGAGAGAAGCAGCGCGCAAACTCCGCCAGGGAGTTGCCCTTCACCCCCAGCAACTCCCTCGCCTTCCGCGCCTGTATCTTCGCCAGCACCTCCCACACCCGCTGGTCGAGCTGCAGCGCTGCGTCGAAGCCGACCGCCTCCTCCGCCTTCATGAACCACAGCCCGTCCACCGCGTGGTACGACCGCCGCAGGTACTCCACCAACAGGCTACTGCTGTCATCCATCGTTCTGCTCTATTGCTCTACTGCTCTGTTGCTCTATCCGCTCTACCTTGCCGCATACCCCACCGGCAGAGCATACACCGCCACCGCTCCCTCCGGCAGGCTCACCGCGGCCGCGATCTTCGCCGCGTTGATGCCGCCCTGGGTCACCGTCGCCAGCCCCAACGCCGTCGCCTCCAGCGCCAGGTTCTGCGCGATGTGCCCGCCCTCCAGGTAGATGAACTTCTGCGCCATGTCCGCTCCCCGGCCCCCGAACACACTCGGGTCACCCGTGAGAATGAACGTCACCGGCGCCGCGCTTCCACCCCGCGCCGGCTGCGTCACCTCCGCCCGCCGGTCCTGATCCGAGATCTTGATCAGCAGGTGCCCCTTCGGCTGGTACTTGTACACCCCCGTCGCGTCGAACATCCACACCGTCATCGGGTAGCGCGCCATCGCCGACGGCGCCGTCCGATGCCCGGTCGCCGGATCGGTGATCCCCTGCGCCGCCCACAGCAGTTGTCCCACCTGCTGCTGCGTCAGGGCCTTGCTCTCGAAGCCCCGGATCGAGCGCCGCTTCGCCAGCGCTTCCTCCAGGGACATCGTCCCTTTCGTCACCGGCGCGGGCAACACAATCTCCGTCTGCGTCGCCACCGGCGCGCTCGCGCTCAACGCGATCGCCATCGCCGACGCCATCCCGACCACCACGAGCACGGCTATGAGGCGCTTCATGTCTCTCCTCCTGTTCCGGACAGTACGGCGACCTTTCGCTGCCACCCCCGCAACCCCTCTCCCCGCAGGCGCCGCGTGCGTTCCTGTCGAAACCAATCCCCGGAGACGACCACCATGACCAAGCGCGACGTCGTAAAGCTGGCGCTGTCCGGCGAGCGCCCGCCGTACGTGCCCTGGCAGTTCGGGTTCACCGTGGAAGCCAGGCAGAAGCTGCAAGCGCATTTCGGCCAGGACGACCTCGAGCCGGTGCTTGGCAATCACATTGTCAACGTAGGCGACGAGATCGGGTTCTTCACCGACATCGGCAACGACCGCGTGCAGGATGCCTTCGGTGTGGTGTGGGACCGCCGCGTGGACAAGGACATCGGCATCGTCGAGGGCCAGGTGCTGCCTGAGCCGACGCTCGCGGGCTACGACTTCCCCGATCCCCTCCACCCGCGCTTCTTCGCCGACATCCCCACCAAGCTGGCCGCCTACGGCGACCGCTTCCGCGCCTTCCAGATCGGCTTCTCCCTTTACGAGCGCGCCTGGACGCTGCGCGGCATCCCCAGCCTCATGATGGATTTCTACGACCACCCCGCCTTCGTCCGCGACCTCCTCCGCACCATCGCGGACTACAACATCTCGCAGGTGCTGGCATCCCTGGAGTACGATCTCGACGCCGTCTACTTCGGCGATGACTGGGGCTCCCAGCGCGGGCTCCAGATGGGCCCGGCCCTCTGGCGCGAGTTCATCCGTCCCGAGCTTGTGCGCATGTACCGCGCCGTGCGGGACGCCGGCCGGTACGTGGTCATCCACTCCTGCGGCGACGTGGACGAACTCTTCGACGATCTGATCGCCATCGGCCTGAACTGCTTCAACCCCTTCCAGCCGGAGGTGATGGACGTGGCCGCGCTGATGCAGCAATACCACGGCCGCCTCGCCTTCCTCGGTGGGCTCTCCACGCAGCGAGTGCTGCCCTATGGTACGGTCGAAGAGGTGAGAGCGGAGTCGCGCCGCCTGCTGAAGATGGGGGAGGAGGGCGGCTACATCTTCGCCCCCGCCCACGACGTCGAAGGCGACGTGCCGCTGGAGAACATGCTCGCCTTCATCGAAGTCGCCCAGAGTCAGTAGGGGCGACCCGGCGGGTCGCCCACGGCTACCGGAACGCCTCCTCCGGCAGCGACTTGCAGATCCCGCACGCCGCCCGGCCCGCGTGGCCGTAGGCATGGGGCGTCCGCAGCGCCTCCTCTGCCACTGAGGGCGGCAGCAGGTCGCCTTGCCTCTGGCATAGGCGCAGCGCCTCCACCACGCCCACCTCTCGGAACCGTCGCACCAGCGGGTTCCGGTCGAGACACGCCTCTATCGCCTCGGTCGTCAGCTCGCCCGCCGTCGCCACCCGCAACTGCTTTCCTGCCCGGTCATTGCATAGCCAGTACTGCCGGTCGAGTTCCAAGTCTAGCATCTCGCCCGCCGCGCACGGGCCGACGAGTTCGCTGTTGCTGTAATCCCTCCACTCCTGCTCGGAAACCCCGCACCGGCGGCGCAGCACTTCGCCCCACGCGCCAAGGCTTTCCTTCTGCGTGCCCGTGGGACAAAGGCGGGGGGCGAGATCGTTCATTTCCGGGCCCATCGCGACGAGCGGCGGGCCTAGGTCAAATCCGGCTTCCGCATAGCGAGAGAAGGCGGCCGTGGGAAGGTTGCGGGTTTCGTCCAGGCAGCACAAACTCGACACTTCGATCTCCAGACGCGCAGCTTCGTGTGCTTTGCGCCATTGCAAGAGCGCATCTAAGGCCGGGCTGCGCCCCTCGACCCAACTCCCCTTGTGCCACAAGTCCACGCTGACCACTACCAACAATGGCCCGTCCGCCGACTCGAAGTACGCATCGAGCAAGGCCGCCCCTGTGTCATAGGTCCGAAAAGGCCATCCGTTGGTCACAAACATGGCCTCGAAACCAAGCCGGCTCGTCGCCGCGAGCAACTCGGGGAACGTGACGTCGCCGTCGCTCCACAAGCTCGGTTCACCACCGGTATAGCCCAGGAACGTGTGGCCCACTTCCCTGATCTCTTGCAGGCACTCCTGCAGTTCCGGAAAGGACCACGGCTCCGCGCGCGATCCTGTGCGCGGCCGGAGGCAAGGCGGGCACGACAGATTACAAACATCGGTGAGCACAATCGCGGCCATGTGTTCCTCTCGCCTTCGGCACGACGAAGCGGGAGCGGCCCTCTCCGCTCCCGCCTGTCACGCCTTCTCCTACTCCGCCGTGTGCGTCACCCTCGCGGCCTCGAACACCGACGTGATCCCCTCCGCCGCCTTCCGCAGCCCGTCGGCCGCCAGGGTCCTCATCCCCTTCTTCACCGCCGCCTCCTGCAGGTCTCTTGTCGAGGCGCGGGCGAGGATCAGTCGCATCAGGTCCTCGTCCACCTCCATCACTTCGTACAGTCCCGTCCGCCCGCGGTGCCCGGTGCCGCGGCAGTGGTCGCATCCCTTCCCCCGCATGAACCGCGGGTTGGGCGGAAGCGTGTAGCCTCCCTGCCGCGCCCGCTCCGCGAGGGGCGACAGCACGTCAAACGGCACCTCCTCCGGCTCCGCACACTTCGGGCATACCTTCCGCGCGAGCCGCGTGGACACCACGCACAACAGGCTCTCCGCCACCATGAACGGTTCCAGCCCCATCTCCAGCAATCGGCTCACCGCCGGCGTCGCCCCAGCGGCGTGGAGGGAGCTCACCACTAGGTGCCCGCTCATCGCCGCCTGCAAGCACCCCTCCGCCACCGCCAGGCTATTTATCGCCCCGACCATGATGATATCCGGGTCGTGGCGCATCACCGCCCGCACCGTGTGCTCGAAGGTCATCCCCGCTTTCCGGTTCACCGGCACCTGTGTGATCCACGGGATCACCACTTCCACCGGATCCTCGATGGACAGCGTCTTCAGTTCCGGGTTCACCACGTGCCGCAAGCCTGCATACATCACCGTCGTCTTCCCCGACCCCGTCGGCCCGGTGACGATCACCAGCCCGACGGGCGCCCGTAGCGCGTGCAGGAACTTGTTCTTGTCCTCCTCCCGCATCCCGATCCGCTCGAAGTCCGGAATCTGCGCCGACTGCGGGAGGATTCGCATCACCGCGCTCTCCCCGTACACGGCCGGCAGCGTGGACACCCGCACGTGATACGTCTGCTCCCCGACCTTCAGCCCGAAGATCCCATCCTGGTTCGGCGTCGTCTGGTCCACCGCCATGTCCGCGTGGTACTTGATGCAGGCCAGCAGTGCCTTGTGCGCCGCCCGCGGCAGCCGCGCCGTCTCGTGCAGCACCCCGTCAATGCGCGTGCGAACGACGCTGTTCTCCTGTGCCAGCTCGATGTGCACGTCGCTCGCGTCTGCGCTCACCGCATTCATCAGCAGCGAGAGCACCAGGCGATCAACCGCGATCTCCTCCTCGGTGTTCGGGTAGTTCGGCAACGCCGGATCGGTGGACACCCCCTCCAGCTTCACCCCCAGGCCGGCGACAATGCCATCCAGGTCCCCCACATTCACCGCCGCCGCAGACGGATGCGCCATCTGCCCGAACTTGTCCAGGTCCGCCCGCCGGAAACGCCACTGTCGTCCCACCTTCATCCCTCGCAGTCGTCCCTCCGCCAGCCACCGCGTCAGCGTCGAGCGACTCACCCCCAACGCCGCCGCCGCCTCCTGCAGTCCCAGCAACTCCTGCCCGACCACGCCCTGCTCGCTCTCCACCTTCTTCCGTGCCATCTGGACCACTCCTCACTGTGGCGTTGTGCATCAAAATGCATTATGCCACGTTCTAGCGACTTGTCAAGACCTATTTTTACGTGCTATAGGTCGTTATGAGTCAACGGCTCCTCCATGGTCATCGCGCGAGAAGTCCTCCCAAATCGCTCCGCAGAAGACACAGGAGACACGCGCCGTGCTATCGCTGCTCCGTCGGGCGGTGGCCAGGAGCGACGGCCGCACGGCGGGCGCAGGGACACCGCCTGCCGAGAGCGAAGTCCCTCGCCTATGCTCCGCTCGCTCGCAGACAGACTGCTGGTCTGCTTCGCTCTCGCCTTCATCGCCGGCATCGTGTTGGCCGCCAACGACGCCGCCGTCGTGACCTTCGTCTGTCTGGCATTGTCAGTGGTCGTCGCCCTCGTCACGCGTCGCCGACTGTGGCTCGGGATCGTCGCGCTCTCTCTCGCCGCCGCGGCCGGCGCGCTGCTCTCCCGAGCGACAGGGATTCCGGCCCCGGGCAGCGTCGCCCTCCTGCCTGAGGGTGGGCAGACCATTGTCGGTACCGTGGCCAGCGCCCCCGCCTATCGCGACGGAGTCTGGCGCTTTCTCCTCTCCGCCGAGGCCCACGAAGAAGGGGGGAGCCAACAGCCGGTGGGAGGCACCTGCTACGTGCGGCTTCATTCCACCCAGCGGGTCGCGCGGGGCCAGCGGTGGCGTCTCACCGGGCGGCTGCGCCACTCCACCGGGCCCCGCAATCCCGGCGGCCGCTCCGAGGCCGACCTGCTCACCACCCTCGGTGCCGACGCCATGCTGTCCGCGCACCGGGTGCTCGCCCAACCCCTCGGAAGCGGCCACCTGGGCCGGCTCAGCCGCCACGCGTTCCTCGCTCAACAGCTCGCCCTGCGCGCCCTCCAGCGCCACGTGGGCCAGCCCTACCCGGACCTGACCGCCGCCGTGGCCGGGAGCGTCGTCTTCGGCGTGCACGCCGCGCCGCCCCCGGAGGAGGTGGCCGACGACTTCCGTCATGCCGGCACGATGCACCTCCTCGTCGTGTCCGGCTCAATGGTGTCCCTCGTGTTTGGGATGGTGTTTCTCCCCGGCGCGATGAGAGCCCGCGCGCAACGCTGGCGGCAGCGACAAGGAGTCAACCCCGGCGCCAACCAACCGAGTTCCGGCCGCGGTCAGATCCGCCGCCGACCCGGCCCCTGGGCGGCTGTCATCGCGGCAGCCATCGTGGTCTACTACGCCATCATCACCGAAGGCGGGCAGGCGGTCTGGCGCGCGGCCATTGCGGCCCTGCTGGTGAGCCTGTCCTTCTCCCTGCGCCGCGTTCCCGCGGTGGCCAAGCACCACCCCCTCACCCCGGATCGCTACACCCTCCTCGCCGCCGCCGCCATCATCATCCTTGCCCTCCAGCCCGCCGCGCTGTTCTCAGCCAGCTTCCAGCTCACCTTCGCGGCCGTCCTCGGCCTGCTCTATCTGACTCCCGCCGTGCAGCCCCTCCTGAGCCCTTTGTTCTACCGATTGGCGCTGCCCGCCCTCGGCACCGTCGCCGCACAACTCGCCGTCTTTCCGGTGATGACCTGGCACTTCCAATACGCTCCCGTCGCCGGCTTCGTCGCCAACCTCGCCGCGGTCCCCCTCGCTGCCGTGATCCTCGCCGCGGGCCTGCTTACCTGCGCCCTCGACCCGATCCTTCCCGCGCTCGCCGTGATTCCCGGATGGATCACTGGCTGGGCCACCCGCGGCCTCATCTGGGTCAGTAGCGGCGTCGCCACCCTCTCCTGGTCGTCGCCGGAGATGGGGCGGCCCGCGGTATGGATGATGATGCTGTGGTACGCGGCGTTGGCGAGCCTCGGTTGGATGCTCGTACGCGCACGCGCGCGGCCGGTGAGAGGGAGACCATGATCCCGTACCCTCGGACGACGGCGTCGCTTGCCTTGACCTGCGGACGCGAACGGTAGTGATGGTCACAGACCACGCGCAGACCTTCGCCCTGGCCTCCCGTGCGACCCGGAGGTAGACGCACTCAAGTGCTCGCAAAGCCGCCCTCAGTGGGTCGGCGCCCCTTCCGTCTCTCGCGACAATGGTGATGGTCGAAAGTAGCGACCCACTCGCGAGGTGACCGAAGATGATCCACCAGAGCTACGTTGGCGAGCACCGGGGCGACGCCGAAGACTGGCGGGCCAGCGCGGCCAACGTCTGCCTCCAGATCGGCCTCACCATGATCGGGCTGGCCCTGCTGTACTGGGGGCTGATCATCGTTCACGCCTCCTCCCTCGGATCGGGCTGGGTCGCGGCGCTCTTCGCGCGCGACGACCCCCTCGCCTCCCTCGGCGACCCCTTCATGTGGGCCCTGTGGCTGGTGTACTGGACCGTGGCCTTCGGGCTGTTGCGCCGGGGACTGGCTGGGCACCGTCCCGGACCGGCGAGCAACTGACCCCTGGACCCTGAACCCTGAACCCTAGTACAATAGCCGCACCATGCAACTCCGCCGCGAGCGCGTGCTCCTGCTCGTCCTCCTCCTCGCCGTCATCGGCGTCTGGTGGGCGGCGTTCGCCTCCGCCTCTCCCTATCTCACCATCACCATGCTGGACGTGGGCCAGGGCGACAGCATCCTCGTCGAATCCCCCGGCGGACAGACCATGCTCGTTGACGGCGGCGGCCTCGTGGGCGAGAACACCCGTGGCTACGACATCGGCCGCGACGTCGTGCTGCCGGCGCTGCTCGCGCGGCGCGTGAAGAAGATAGACGTCCTCGTCATCACCCATCCCCACGAGGACCACGTCGGCGGGCTGCTCGCCGTCGTCCAGCAGGTCCCCGTGGGGCTGGTCTTGGATCCCGAACTCGAAGACGACAACGCCCCCTACCTGGCCCTCCGCAAGCTGATCGCGGAGAAGAGGATCCCGCGGCGAAGAGCAACAGAAGGGCAGCAGCTCAACCTGAAGGGCGGCGTGCGGCTCGAGATCCTCCACCCTCCCGATCCCCGCCTGCACGGCTTCGGCTCTGAGACCAACAACAACTCCGTCGTCATGCGGCTCACCTACGGAGTATTCACCATGCTCCTTGCGGGGGATATCGAGACACTGGGCGGGCAGCGCCTCGCGCGGCTCGGCCCCGGCGTCCGCTGCACCGTCCTCAAGGTGCCGCACCACGGCTCCGCCGGCGCTGCCAAGAGCAACCTATTCCGCACCGTGCACCCACAGCTTGCCCTCATCAGCGTCGGCGCCCACAATCAGTTCGGCCACCCGACGCCGGAAACGCTGGAGGCCCTACGGGAAGCCGGCGCGTACGTCATGCGCACCGATCGCGACGGGGCTATCACTCTGCGCGTCAATCCCCCGCGCTGGTGGGCGAAGGGCTACGTCGGCGGCGCCCACCCCACGCGCTACTCCGGGACGTCTCCGTAGGGGCGACCCGGTGGGTCGCCCGCGCCTATCAACACACCATGGTTAGCGACTTATGAGAAAACCCGCCTCCCTCCGTGTCAGGCTTCTCACCTCCGTCGCCCGTGACGAGGTCACGGCCGAACTCTACGCGCGAGGCGCGGACGCCGAAGCCGTCCGCTTGATCGTAGACCGCGGGGTGGGGCGCGCGGTACTCGTCGGCCCCCTTCCCCTGGCCGAGGCCCAGGCCCTGCGCCAGGCCGCGGCTGAGGTCGGCGTCATCGCCGTCATCTCCCGCCCCGCCGGCCGCCAGGACCCGGAGCGCGCCGAGGTCGTCCTGATGGCGCCTGCCGGAAAGCTGCGCGCCCTCGCCGAGCGCACCGGCGGCGAGGTCGGCGCCCGCATGCAGGCCGCGCTGACCGCCTTCCTTCCGCCCCTCGCTCGTCTCCTGCGCTGCCGCGACCGCGCCGTGCCTTTGGGCGAGAAGACGCTCATCATGGGCATCGTCAATGTCACCCCCGATTCGTTCTCCGGCGACGGCCTCGGGGCGAACGCGGCCGCCGCGATCGCGCAGGGCCTGCGCATGGTCGCGGAGGGCGCGGACATGCTCGACATCGGCGGCGAGTCCACCCGCCCCGGCGCGGAGCCCGTGAGCCTCGAAGAGGAACTCGCGCGCGTCCTGCCCGTGGTCCAGGCCCTTGCCGAGCAGACGGGCGCGCTCGTCTCCATTGACACCTACAAGGCCGCCGTCGCCAGACAGGCACTGGCGAAGGGCGCGCACCTCGTCAACGACATCAGCGGCCTGCACTTTGACCCCGATCTCGCCCGGGTCGCCGCCCGTGCCGGCGCGGGCCTGGTCGTCATGCACATCCAGGGTACCCCTCGCAATATGCAGGACAAGCCCAGATACGATGACGTGATCGGCGAGATCAGCGACTACCTCGCCGAGGGCATCGCCCTCGCCGAGGGGGCCGGTGTGGGTCGTGATTGCATTATCGTTGACCCTGGCTTCGGGTTCGGCAAGACGGTCGAGCACAATCTCGAACTCCTCCGCCGCCTGGGCGAGTTTCGCGCCCTCGGCTGCCCGGTCATGATCGGCACCTCCCGCAAGCGCACCCTCGGCGCGCTGCTTGGCGACGCGCCTCCCGACCAGCGTCTCGAAGGCACGGCCGCGACCGTTGCCCTCGCTATTGCCGCCGGCGCCGACATCGTTCGCCTCCACGACGTGAAAGAGATGGCCAAGGTCGCCCGCGTCGCCGACGCCCTCGTCCGCGTCCACCACCTGCCGCCCCCCGGCAGCGAACACAAATGGGCCCACCAGCGCGAGGAGGGGTAGGGGAGGACTGATGCCCCGCACCGCCTACCTCGCCCTCGGCTCCAATCTCGGTGACCGCCTCGCCTACCTCCGCGACGCGGTCGCCCGCCTCCGCGCGGCCGAGGGGGTCGAGGTGTTGCGCCTCTCCCGTGTCTACGAAACGGACCCGATCGGTATTACTGCCCAGCCGCCCTTCCTGAACATGGTGCTGGAAGCTGGTATCCCGGACTCGCTCCCTGCTCGCGACCTCCTCCGCCTGGTCAAGAGGATCGAGGCCGACCTGGGCCGGCAGGGCCGCGAATGCTGGGGCCCGCGGGAGATAGACATTGACGTGCTCCTGATAGGGGAGGAGCGAGTCAACGACCCCGACTTCCAACTTCCCCACCCGCGGATGTGGGAGCGCGCCTTCGTCGTCGTCCCGCTTGCCGACCTCGTTCCCGAGATGATGGCACCCGGCGGCCAGCGCGTGGTAGAATTGGCCCAGCGGCTGCGGCAGGAACAGGGCATCCATGCGCACCTATCTCTATGAAGCCAAAAGCTCTCGCGGCGTGCGGGAGGAGGGCATCGCCCACGGCGAAGACCTGGCCACCGTGCAGCGGGAGTTGCAGGCCAAGGGCTACTTCGTCGTCAGGATCCGCGAGACGGCCGCCACTCCCCTCGCCCGCCACGCGGAGCGCTTCGACCGCGAGGTCATGGCCCCCATCTTCTACCCCGCCAGCGCCAAGTCGCTCTCCATCTTCTTCTCCTCCATGAGGGTCATGTTCTCCGCCGGCTTCAACATCGTGGACATGGGCCACACCCTCGCCCAGCAGACCATGCACCCCATGCTCCGCCGCGCCGCCCTCGACATGGCCGCCGCCGCCCAGGAAGGCCGGCCCATGTCCAGCATCATGCGCCGGTACCCCGCCGTCTTCGATCAGGCCGCCATCGCCATGATCGAGGCCGCCGAGCACTCCGGCATGCTGGAGAGGACCGCCGAGCAGCTCACCGGCTACTATGACCGCATGTTCCAACTCCACCAAATGTACCGGTCGCAGACCTTCTACCCGAAGATCCTCCTCGTGTGCCTTCTCACTATTCCCCACGCGGTGACCCTGGTCATGGGCGGCATCGGGGCCTTTCTTACGATCGTGGCTGCCACCGGGGTTCCTCTCCTTCTCGGCATCGGCGCGGCCTGGTACGGCTACCGCGCCGCGCGCCGGGTCAAAGACCTCCGGGAGTTCTTTGACCTGGTCAAGCTCTCCCTCCCCTGGTTCGGCAGTCTCGTCCGGCGAACGGCCACCGCACGCTGGGGCCGCTCCCTCGCGATGCTCATCCGCGCGGGCGTCCCCGTGCACCAGGCCCTCCTCGCCGCCGCCGCCACCAGCGGCAACAGCGAGGTCGAGAGGTCCTTGGTTCGGGCCGCCGCCGGCGTGCAGAAGGGCGAGCAGTTGTCCGACGTGTTCGCCCGCATTCCCTACCTCCCTCGCATGGCCAAGGACATGATCGCCACCGCCGAGAAAGCCGGCTCTGTCGAGGATGCCCTCGAGAAGATCGCGATGTACTATGAATCCGAGACCGAGGTCGGCGGCAAGCAGACCGCCCTCGTCATCGGCGTGCTCCTCTTCCTGGTGATGGCCATCATCATCGGGTTCATCGTCATCCGCTTCTGGGCCGGGTACTTCGCCGGTGTCACGCACGCCCTGGGGCAAACCTGAGATGCCCGTCGTTGTAGCCACCGCGCAAGAGGTGCGAGCCCGCCTCCGCACCCCCCACGCGACCGGCAAGCCCGTCGGCTTCTTCCCCACCATGGGCGCTCTCCATGAGGGGCACCTCACCCCTATGCGCCGGGCCCGAGCCGCGAACGACTTCGTGGTCGTCAGCATCTTCGTGAACCCCACCCAGTTCCCGCCCGGTGAGGACTTCGCCCGCTATCCCCGCGATCTCGACGCCGACGCCCGCCTCTGCGCGTCCGTCGGGGTGGATCTCGTCTTCGCCCCGAGCGTCGAAGAGATGTACCCGCCTGGCGATGCCACCTGGGTCGAGGTCACCGGCCCTCTCGTCGAGGGAATGTGTGCGCCCCACCGCCCCGGCCATTTCCGCGGCGTCACCACTGTCTGTGCGCGCCTCTTCAACATCATCCAGCCCGACCGTGCCTACTTCGGCGAGAAGGACTACCAGCAGCTCCGCGTCGTTACGCAGATGGTCCGGGATCTCAAGTTCCCCCTCGAGATCGTCCCCGTGCCGACCGTGCGGGAGCCCAGCGGGCTTGCCCTGAGTTCCCGCAACGCCTATCTCACTCCGGACGAACGCCGCGCCGCCGAAGTGCTCTCCCGCGCCCTCCGCCGCGCCGAAGAGGCCTACGCCGCCGGCGAACGCGACCCCGCCGCCCTCGAACGCCTCGCCGCCGACGTGATCCGGTCCGAGCCCCTCGCCCGCCTCCAGTACGTCGAACTCCGCGACGCCGAGACCCTCACCTGCGTCCCCCGCGCTGACCGCCCCGTCGTCTTGGCCGTAGCGGCCTTCGTTGGCCCCGCCCGGCTCATAGACAACATCATCTTGGGCCCTTAGTGGGGCGGGTCTCCGACCCGCCGCTCCGCCCCGTCCCCGATGCCCGAATCCCGACACCCGAACCCCGACGCCGTTTGACACGGCCTTGCCTGCTGGGCATAATAACCGCAGCAGCATTTCTTTCGAGGTGTTCTCCATGTTTCTCACGATGTGTAAGGCGAAGATCAATCGTGCTACCGTCACTGATGCTCATCTCGAGTACGACGGCAGCCTCACCCTAGACCAGGACCTGATGGGCGCCGCCGGCATCCTTCCCGGCGAGCAGGTCCACGTGCTCAACCTCAACAACGGCGCGCGCGTCGTCACCTACGCCATCGTCGGCGACCGCGGCTCCGGCGTCATCTGCCTGAACGGCCCCGCCGCGCGGAGCGGTCTGGTGGGCGACCAGGTCACCGTGCTCGCCTACGCACAGGTCACCGAAGAGGAAGCGCCGGGGTTCCGCATGACCGTCGTCCGCGTGGATGAACGGAATCGGATCGCGAGATGAAACGCGCGGACCCGAACGCGGAGTTCGTCGAGAAGATCGCCCGCCTCCGCAAAGAGCGCCGGGCGGTCATTCTCGCGCACAACTACCAATTGCCCGAGGTCCAGGACATCGCGGACTTCGTCGGCGATTCGTTGGAACTCAGCCGCAAAGCCGCGACCCTCGAGAAGGCCGACGTCATCGTCTTCTGCGGCGTGCTGTTCATGGCCGAGACCGCCAAGCTGCTCTCCCCCTCCCGCACCGTGCTCCTTCCTGACCTTGCCGCGGGCTGCCCCATGTGCGACATGGCGCCGGCCGCGGACGTGCGAAAGCGCAAGGCCGAGCTGCCCGGTGTCCCCGTGGTCGCCTATGTGAACACCAGCGCGGAGGTCAAGGCCGAGGCCGACATCTGCTGCACCTCCGCCAACGCGGTGCGGATCGTGAACGGCCTCCCCGACCCCCGCGTGCTCTTCCTGCCCGACCGCAACCTCGGCCAATGGGTGCAGCGCCACACCGACAAGGAGGTCATCCTCTGGCCCGGCTACTGCCCCACCCACCAGCGCATCCTCGCCGGACAGATCAAGAAGTTGCGCGCCGCCCACCCTGAGGCCGTTGTTGTCGTCCATCCCGAGTGCACCCCGGACGTGATTGACCTCGCGGACGAGGTGCTGAGCACCGGCCAGATGCTCCGCTGGGCGCGGGCCTCCTCCGCGACCGAGGTCATCGTCGGCACCGAAATCGGGCTCATCCATCGGCTCGAGATCGAGAACCCCGGCAAGACCTTCTACCCCATCACCAAGCTCACCGTCTGCCCCAACATGAAGCGCATCACCCTCGAGAAGGTGCTGTGGGCGCTGGAAGATATGCAGTACCCGATCGAGGTGCCCGACGTCGTCGCCCGTCCCGCCCGCCGCGCCATCGAGCGCATGCTGGAGGTAGCCTGATGCCCGCCGAACTCCCCGAGGCCCTCACCGAGAAGATCGTCGCCCGCGCCCTGGAGGAGGACGTCGGCCTGGGCGACGTCACCACCCTCGCCGTCGTTCCTCCCGATCAGGAGGCCAGGGCCGAGGTGATCGCGCGGCGCTCGGGCGTGGTCGCCGGCCTGCCTGTTATGGAGATCGTCTTCTCCTCCGTGGACCCGGACGTGCAGTTCGAGGCCCTGGTGGAAGATGGCACGCAGGTCATCGGCGGCGAGGTCGTCGCCCAGGTCGTCGGCGAAGCCCGCTCCCTCCTCACCGCGGAGCGCACCGCCCTCAACTTCCTCCAGCGCCTCTCCGGCATCGCCACCCTTACCACCGAGTACGTCGGCGCCCTCGCCGGCACCAAGGCGCAGATCCTCGATACCCGCAAGACCACCCCCGGGCTGCGCCTCCTGGAGAAGTACGCCGTGGAGGTGGGAGGCGGCCGCAATCACCGCTTCGGCCTCTTCGACGGTATCCTCATCAAGGACAATCACATCGCCGCGGCCGGCGGCATCTCCGCCGCGGTCAGCCGCGCCCGCGCCTCCGCCCACCATTTGCTGAAGATCGAAGTGGAGGTGACTGATCTTCGGGAGCTCGAGGAGGCGCTCTCTGCTCGCGCGGACGTGGTGATGCTGGACAACATGTCTCCCCAGGACGTCCGCCGCGCCGTCCAGACCGTCGCCGGTCGCGCCCTGGTGGAGGTCTCCGGGGGCGTCACCTTGGAGACCGTCCGCGCCTACGCGGAATCCGGCGCGGACTTCATCTCCGTCGGCGCGCTCACCCACTCCGCCCCGGCCGTGGACTTCTCCCTCGAGTTCAGGTAACGCCATGCCGTTCTCGCCGGAGACGCTCGCCGTCGCACTCCACACCACCCGTTTCGGCCGCGCGGTCCAGTATCTGGAGGAAACCGACTCCACCATCCGGGCCGCTTGGAGGTGGCTGGACGAGGGCGGGCCGGAGGGCGCCGTCGTCATCGCCGGCCGCCAGCATCGGGGGCAGGGGAGGAGGGGGCGGACGTGGAGTTCTCCTTCGGGCGGCCTGTGGATGTCCGTGCTCGCCCGCCCGCTGCTTCGCGTGGCGCAGGCCGGCCGGTTGGGGATGGCGATGGCGCTCTCCGCGGCCGAGGGCCTTGAGGCCGTGGCCGGCGTCTCTGTCGGGCTGAAGTGGCCCAATGATATTCTGCTTGACGGACGCAAACTCGCCGGCGTGCTGGTGGAGACGCGCGTCGAGGGAGATCGCGTCTCTGCCGCCGTTCTCAGTGCGGGTATCAATGTCAATGTGGATCTCGCCGCGCTGCCGGAGGGGGTACGGGCTGCGGCAACGTCGTTGCGCGAGGCAACCGGCGCCGAATGCAGCCTGGAGCGCCTCGCCGCTCGCACCCTCGACGCGCTGGAGCGGCTCTGGCCGGCCGTGACCAACGGTGGCGAGGGGCTCGTCACCGCGTGGCACGCCCGCGATCTCCTCCGGGGAACGCAGGTACACGTGGTCGCCGGAAGCGCGCATCTGGATGGCGTCTGCCACGGGGTTGATCCCGACGGCGCGCTCCTCCTCACCGTCGCCGGCGAAGTGCAGCGCGTGACCGCCGGGGAGATAGATCACCTCCGGCCCATGGCCTGACCCATGACCATTCGCAGGTACAAGCTATCTGATCTTCCCCGGGTGTTGCAGATCGAGCGCGCCTGCTTCGGCCAGGACGGCTACTCCGCCGGCACCTTCCTCGCCCACGCCTTCCGCGATCGCCACGGCTTCTACGTCGCCGACGACGAGGCCGCCGGCGTCATCGGCTATGTGCTGGTGCGCGTCGGCCTGCCGTGGCTGGGCACGCGCCGCGGCGGCATTACCTCCGTCGCGGTCGCCCCACCCCATCGGCGCCGCGGCCTCGGCCGTGCCCTCCTCGCGGCCGCCCTCACCCACCTCAGGAATCACCACGTCGAACAGGCCGACCTCGAGGTGAACGTTGCCAATCGCGCCGCGCAATCCCTCTACGAGTCCGTGGGCTTCACGCGCGCCAAGCTCCTGCCCGACTACTACGGCCTCCACCGAGACGGCCTGCGCATGGTCCTCGACCTCCGCGAGGCCGCCCCCGGTGCCGAGCCCCGGGAATCCTGATGCCGGAAGAGCGAACGGCGGCGTCCGATGGGCCAGCACTCCCCGTTCGATCTTCGGGCCTTTCCGGCCGTCTCGCCTCTTCGCCTCTTCGCCTTCAGCACTGCGAAGCAGTGCGACTCGACTCCTCGGCCGTCGATACCCACGTCCACTTGAACCAGCCCCGTCTGTTCCGTCGCCTCGACGACGTGCTCGCCCGCGCCCGCGCCGCCGGCGTCAGCGACATGGTCGTTGTCGGGTACGACCTCGCGAGCAGTGAGACCGCGGTCCAGTTGGCACAAGGGCATCCCGGCCTGTGGGCCTCGGTCGGCATCCACCCGCATGACGCGAAGGACATGGACCGCGCCTCGGCCGGGCGGCTGCGCGAACTCGCAGGCCGACCTCGGGTGGTCGCCATCGGCGAAACCGGCCTCGATTTCTACCGCGACCTCTCCCCGCGCGACCTCCAGCGCGACGCCTTCCTCCGTCACCTCGAACTCGCCGCCGAACTGCACCTCCCCGTTATCTGCCACTGCCGCGACGCCGAAGACGCGGTTCTCGACCTGCTCGTCCGGTGGCCGCACCTCACCCGCGCTTGGCACTGCTTCGCCGGCGACCTCGCCCTCGCCCGCGCCGCCGCCGCGGCCGGAATCCGGCTCGGCGTTGGCGGCACCGTCACCTACCCCAACGCCCACCGCCTCCGCCACGTCGTCGCCGAGACACCGCTGGATTGCATGCTCCTCGAAACCGACGCCCCCTACCTCGCGCCCTATCTCAACGACGGCACGCGGCCTCGCGGCAACGAACCCGCCTACGTGTTAGCCGTCGCGGAACGCATTGCCGAGATCAAGGCCGAGCCCCTCGCTACGGTGCTCGCTGTCACCTCCGCCAACGCGCGGCAGGTCTTCCTCCTTGGAGAGCCGAAAGGCGCCTCCGAGGATTCCTGATGGCCCACCGCCCCGCCCATCTCGTTGACTTCCACACCCACGCCTTCCCGGAGAAGGTCGCCGATCGCGCCGTCCAGGCACTTGCCGCCGCCTACCAGGTCCACCCCGTCGCCCCTCCCACCCCGGCCGGCCTCCTGGGCGTCATGGACGAAGCCGGCGTGGACGTCTCCGTGATCCTGCCCGTGGCCACCCGGCCCGACCAGGTGCGCTCCATCAACGACTGGGCCGCTGAGGTCAACTCCGACCGCCTCGTCTGCTTCGGCGCGATGCACCCGGACGTCGCAGACCCCGCCGCGGAGGTGGACCGCATGGTTTCCCTGGGGCTGAAGGGCCTCAAGCTCCAGCCCCAGTTCCAGGAGTTCTACCCTGACGAGGAGCGACTCTTTCCCCTCTACCAGGCCCTTCAGGGGAAGCTCATCGCCGTCTTCCATACCGGTCAGGAGATCGTCAACGTTCCCCACGTCTACGCCCGCCCCGCCGCCCTCGCACGCGTGCGCGAGCGCTTTCCACACCTCGTCATCGTGGCCGCCCACATGGGCGGCTTCCGCCTGCGAGACGAAGCCAAGGACTACGTCGTCGGAAAGGCTCAGTACCTGGAAACCTCCTACTGCACCGACCTGACCGACCAGGAGTTGGCCGCCACCATAAGACTCCATGGGGTGGATAGGGTACTGTTTGGTACGGATTTCCCGTGGAGCCACGCCCGCGCGGACCTCGAGCGGCTCTGCCGCCTCGGCCTGACCCAGGCCGAAACCGAGGCCGTGGCCTGGAGGAATGCCTCCCGCCTCTTGGGGCTGCGGCTGGGTTAGGCCGCCCCGCGAGGCGAAGGAGGGGACTCTGGCGAGCGAATGCCTCTTCTGTCGTATCGTAGCCGGTGACATCCCGGCCGCCATCGTCCACCAGGACGACGAGATTGTCGCGTTCCGCGACATCAACCCCCAGGCCCCAACCCACGTGCTGCTCATCCCCCGCAAGCACGTTCGCTCCTTGGCCGACTTGTGGACAGATGACGACGCCCTCATCGGACGTCTGGTGCGAGTGGCGGCCCAGATCGCCGAATCCGAGGGAATCGCCTCCCAGGGCTACCGCCTGGTGGCCAACACCGGACGCCAGGCCGGCCAGTCCGTGGATCACGTCCATTTTCACCTCCTCGGGGGCCGAAGGCTGTCCTGGCCGCCCGGATAGCCGATTTGACAACAAGGTGGGCCCTTGATATACTCAAAGTCCGTGCGGGCGGGGGCGACGCCTCTCTGAGACGCCCCTCGCCTTTGTCGCGAAAGCACCACCGCGCATCGTCATGGTTCGTGTCCGAAGCTCTCCATGTCACTGCCACGCCGGTGGAACGAAAGGGGGAGAGCGGGATTGGCGATCGAAGTACGAGACAACGAGTCTATAGATAGCGCGCTCCGGCGCTTCAAGCGCGAGCTGCACGAGCAAGGCGTGCTCGAGGCCGCCAAGCGCCACGAGCGCTACGAGAAGCCCAGCGACCGACGCCGCCGACTGCTGGCTGCCGCCATTCGGCGCAGCCGGCGGGCGGCGAGACGTCGTGGTGAATAGCTGAACTCACGCCGTCACCAAGCAGAGTCCGCCGCCAGCGGATTCTGTTTGCTTTTGGGCACGAGGCAAGATCGGACCGATGCAGCACCAACCCAGGGGGCTCGAATAGGTCGTTCCCTCAACACGGCGAAGCGGCGAGACTCGCCTCTTCGCCTTCAGCACTGCGAAGCAGTGCGATTCGCCTCTTCGCCTCTTCGAGTAACGCTATGGACGAAGTATCCGAGACCAAGGTCGTCCTCGCCAGCCAGGAGGAAGCCGTCGCGCTCGCCGGCGCCAATGACGCCAACCTCCGGCTCATCGAGCGCGAGGTCGGCGCTCACATAGGAGCCCGGGGTACGGACCTCCGCATCCGTGGCACCCGGGAGCAGGTCGCGCGCGCCACCCAGCTCCTCCAGGAGCTGCTCAAGCTCGTCAGCAAGGGTCATCCCATCACCGCCGGCGAGGTCGAGTACGCCGCCCGCCAGGTGGCCGGCGGCCGCGCCCAGGCCAAGGACGTCCTCTTCCCAGAGCACGTCCTCACCACCGACCGGGGCAAGCCCATCAAGCCCCACACCCAGATGCAGCGGGAGTACGTCCAGGCCATCCACCGCTCCGACCTCGTCTTCGCTATCGGCCCGGCCGGCACCGGCAAGACCTACCTCGCCATGGCCATGGCCGTGGCCGCCCTTCGTGAGGGCCGGGTCTCCCGCATCATCCTCACCCGCCCCGCCCTCGAGGCCGGCGAGCGCCTCGGCTTCCTCCCCGGCGACATCCAGGCCAAGGTGGACCCCTACCTGCGTCCCCTTTACGATGCGCTCTATGATATGATGGACCTGGAGAAAGCCCAGCAACTGGTGGACCGAAACGTGATCGAGGTCGCTCCCCTCGCCTTCATGCGCGGCCGTACCCTCAATGATTCCTTCATCATCCTCGATGAAGCGCAGAACACCACGCCCGAGCAGATGAAGATGTTCCTCACCCGCCTCGGCTTCGGCTCCAAAGCCGTCGTCACCGGCGACATCACCCAGACCGACTTGCCCCGCGGCCAGATCTCCGGCCTCAACCATGTGCGGGAAGTGTTGCCCAGCCTCCCCGGGGTGGCCTTCATCTTCTTCTCCGATCAGGATGTCGTGCGGCACGAACTGGTGCAGCGCATCATCCAGGCCTATCAGCAGCACGAGGCCCGCAGATCCGGTAGCGACGCATGAGACGCTTCCGCCTATCCCGCCGCACTAACGGCGGCGGCAGAAAATGGGAGTGGCCCGACCTCCGCACGTGGCTCCGCCTCGCGCTCGCCGTCTTCACGTGGGGAACCGTCTGCACCATCCTCCTCGGCTACAACCTCTTCCCCGGTCGCGTTTGGCTGCACGTCGGCGAGATCAGCCCCGTGGAGGTGCGCGCCCCCCGCACCGCCCAGTACGTGGACGCCTCCGAGACCGAGGCCCTCCGCAACCAGGCCGCCCAGCAAGTCACCCGGCAGTATCTTCGCCTTCCCTACGCCCTCCAGGACGCCAAGGGTCGTGCCGCCGCCGTCGTCCAGGCCCTCGACGACGTGCGCCGCGGCAAGGAGCCCGCCGGTCCGGCCAAGGCCGAGTTGCAGGGCCTCCCCGCCGATTCCCTCGCCTGGGTCTCCCAGGCCTCCGCCCGTGACCTGACTCGCCTCCGCCTCGCAGCCGAGGATATTCTCAACGGCGTCATGGGCCGCGAAATCCGGGAGAACACCCCCGACGTCAAAGCCGCCTCCGACCAGGCCGTCGCCCTCGCCGGCCAGCAGGGCCTCGACCCCAGCGCTGCCGCCCTCCTCGCCATCATCGTCCGCCGCACCGTCGGCCCCACTCATCTCGAAGACGCCAAAGCCACCGCCGCCGCCCGCCTCGAAGCCTGGCAGCACGTCGAGGACGTCGTCCGCACCGTCCAGGCCAACGATCGCATCATCCGCAAGGGCGAGCGCGTCACCGCCGCCCACCTCGCCATCCTCGGCGCCGTCGGCCTCAGCGGCCCCCGCATCGGCCTGGGCCGCGCGGTGGCCTTCGCACTCATCGCCTGGCTCGTCATCGTGCTCCTCGGCGCGCAGACCCGCCACTGGACCCGCCGCGTCTACGAAAGCCCCCGCCTCCTCCTGCTCCTCGCGCTCCTGCTCGTCATGTCGCTCCTCGCCGCCAACATGCTCGCCCTCGCCCTCCCTCAGTTCTGGAACCTCGTGCTCCCGCCCACCGCCCTCCTCCCCAACGTCTGGATGCTCATCGTCCCCGCCGCCGCGCTCATCGCCGCCGTGCTCCTCACCGAGCGCGTCGGCTTGCTCTTGGCCCTCGTCCTCAGCGCCCTCGCGGGCATCACCGGCAACGGCGGCCTCCCCACCACCATCCTCGCGCTGGGCAGTTCCCTCGCCGCGCTCACCTATCTCTCCCACATCTGGCCCCCCTCCCGCCTGCGCTGGATCGTTGGGGCGATGGCCCTCACCAATATGGTCCTCCTCGTCTCCATGGTGGTCATGCAGGCCCATCCCCTCGCCATGACCTCCCAGCAATTGGCCCTCCAGATGGGCATCGCCGCCTTCCTCTCCTGCCTCTACAGCGTCCTCGCCACCGCCCTCGCCCTCGGCGGCATCTTCCTCCTCCAGCGGCCCTTCGGCATCACCACCCACCTCCTGCTCCTCGAACTCTCCAATCCCCAGCACCCCCTCCTCAAGCGCATGCAGTCCGAGGCCCCCGGCACCTACTTCGCCTCCGTCACCGTCGCCAGCCTCGCCGACGCCGCCGCCGAAGCCATCGGCGCCGACGCCCTCCTCGCCCGCGTCGGCGCCCTCTACCACGACCTCGGCAAGCTCTCCCGCCCCTCCTTCTTCGTCGAGAACCAGGCCCTCCTCGGCCTCGACAACGTCCACGACAACCTCTCCTCCTCCCTCTCCGGCCTCATCATCATGTCCCACGTCAAGGACGGCGTCGAGCTGGCCACCCACGAAGGTCTCCCCCGGGAGGTCGCCGACATCATCGCCCAGCACCACGGCCAGACCCTGGTGAGCTACTTCTACCACCGCGCCCTCACCGGCGAGCGCCCCGAGTCCGTCAGCGAGGAGCACTTCCGCTATCCCGGCCCGCTTCCCCAGACCAAGGAGGCCGCCCTGGTGATGCTCGCCGACTCCGTCCAGGCCGCGGTGAAGTCCATCGCCGAGCCCACCCCGCAGCGGGTCGCCCAGGTGGTGGGTGACGTGGTGCGCGAGCGCGTCGTGGACGGCCAGCTCGCCCAGTGTGACCTGACCTTCCGCGACGTCGCCGCCGTCGAGGCGATCATGTCCCGCATCTTGACCGCGCTTCTCTGCCACGGCCGGATAGAATATCCCGAGCCGCTTACCACCGGCACCGGCGCCTGATGCCGATTACCGTCCTCAACCGGACGCACGCGAAGCTCGACCGGACGCGGCTGCGCCGCGTCGCTGCCGCCGCCATGCAGGCCGAGGGCTGCCTCCGCCGCGGCGAACTGAACATTGTTATTGGTGATGATGCATGGATTCAGGAACTGAACGAAACCTACAAGGGGGTCCGCCGGCCGACCGACGTCCTGGCCTTTCCCCAGGACGCGTTCCCCAAGGCGGAGGACCCGATCCTCGGGGACGTCGCCATCTCGCTGGAGACCGCCGCCCGGCAGGCGGCGACGCTCGGGCACCCCGCGGCCCAGGAGCTGGAGATCCTGCTGGTGCATGGGATTCTCCACCTGACCGGCTGGAGGGACGATACCCCGCCACGGCGACGGCGGATGATGGCGCGGACGCAGGAGATCCTCGCCCAGACGCCGGGAGCGACGCGCCCTTGAGATCCCGCCACCTCCTCGACAGCTTCCGCCACGCGGTGGACGGCCTCGTCTACGTCCTCCACCGCCACCGCCACATGCGCTACCACTTCCTCCTCGGTGCCGTCGTCCTCCTCCTCAGCGCCGTGGTGCGGGCCTCCCGCACCGAGATCGTCCTCCTCTGCCTCGCCATCGCTGGCCTCATCATCGCCGAGCTTGTCAACACCGCCATCGAAACCATCGTGGACATCGTCTCTCCCCAATACCACCCGATGGCCAAGGTCGCCAAGGATATCGGCGGCGCCGCCGTGCTCGTCGCCAGCGTCGCCGCCGTGCTCACCGTCATCGGCGTATTCGTCACCGCTCGCAGTATCAGCACTGTCGCCGAGGCCCAGTCCCGCCCCGCGCCCCACGTCCTCCACCTCGTCCTCGTCGGCCTCACCAGCATCATCGTCGCCATCCTTCTCGCCAAGCTCTGGAGCGGTCACTGGAACCTCACCAAGGGCGGCCTCGTCAGCGCCCACAGTGCCCTCGCCTTCTTCTGCTTCATCACCGTGGTGTTCATCGCCGCCGACCCCATCGTGTGGGTGTTGGCCTTCGTGCTGGCCGTTCTGGTCGCGCAAAGCCGCGTGGAAGCGGGAATCCATAATATACGGGAAGTGATGATCGGCGCCGTCGTCGCCCTGACTCTCGGCGGTCTCCTGTTCACGGTGCTGAGGATGCGGGGGGTCGGATGACCCCCACGCCTCCGCCCGGGGAGCGGCGCGTATCGTATGTCTACTGACGGAGGGACAATCGTCCTCATCGTGGGGCTGCTCCTGGTCTCCGCCATGTTCGCGGCCGCGGAGATCAGCTTCCTCTCGCTCGGGGCGCGCCGCGCCAGGCGCGTGGGCGCCGGGGTCGTCGGCCGCACCCTCGAGCGCATGGTCCAGCGCCCTGCCGTCACCCTCGGCGCCATCCTCGTCGCCATCACCGGCGTCCACTACCTCGCCGGCGCCGTCGCCGCGGGCTGGACCCTCACCCGATTGCACCTCCCCGTGTGGACTGCCGCCGTCGGCATCACCGCACTCGTGCTGGTATTCGGCGAGGTCATCCCCATCTTCTACGCCGCCGCCAATCCCGAGCGCGTCGCCCGCTTCGTCGCCCTCCCGGTGTGGCTGACGGCCTGGGTGCTCTTCGTCCCCTCCCGCTTGATTGGTCTCGTGGCCGAGGGGATCGCCCGCCTGCTCGGCGGGAAGCCCCAAGTTCCCGCTGCGGTCACCGAAGGCGAGATCCGCGCCATCGTGGACCTGCAGACCGAGGCCGGCGGCCTCGAAGCCGAAGAGAAGGTGATGATCCACAGCATCTTCGAGTTCGGCGACACCGTCGCCCGCGAGGTCATGGTCCCCCGCACCGACATGATCGCCATCCCGGAGACGGCGACGGTGTGGGACGCCGCCCGCGCCACCACCGACCACCGCCTCTCCCGCCTCCCCGTCTACCGCCGCGACCTCGACGAGGTGGTGGGCGTGGTTCATGTCAAGGACCTGCTGGCCCTGCTCGCCGACGGCGACCGGGAGCAACCGGTGAGCGGGGTCATGACCCCGCCCTTCCGCGTCCCCGAGACCCGCAAGCTCGACGACCTGCTGACCGACTTTCGGCGCCAGCGGCGCACCCTCGCCATCGTGGTGGACGAGTATGGCGGCACCGCCGGCCTCGTGACTCTGGAGGACCTGCTCGAGGAGATCCTCGGCGACATCTGGGACGAGTACGACGTCATCCGCCCCATGGTCCAGCGCCGCGAGGATGGCGCCGTCGAGATGGACGGCCGCATCAGCGTGGACGAGGCCTCCGAGGCCCTCGGTGTCAAGCTGCCGGAAGGCGAGTACGATTCCCTCGCCGGCCTGGTCTACAGTCACCTCGGCCTCGTGCCCCGCGTGGGCGACGCCGTCCAGGTGGCCGGAGTCAGGTTGGCTGTCGCCGAACTCGACGGCGTCCGCATCACCCGGCTGCTCGCCACCCTCCTCCCGCCCGCCGAGCCTGAGGAGAACCAAGGAGGGGGGCCTTCCCATGCCTGACCCCGTCTCCACCACCGTGAGTAGCTCCGGCCTCCTCTGGCAAGGGATCATCGTCGCTGTCTGCCTGATCGTACTCACCCTCGCCTCCCTCGCCGAGGCCGCCCTCGTCCGCCTCGACCTCAGCCGGGCGCGGCAGCTTGCCGCCGAGCGCCCCCGCGCTGGGCGCCGCGTCCTCGCTCTCGTCGAAAGGCGCCAGGAGGTGCTCAGCAGCCTCATCGTCCTCGTCAACATCGCCGTCATCGTCGCCTCCGCCTACACCACCACCCTCGCCATTGATCTCGCGGGCGGCCACAGCACTCGCCTCGTGCCCGCCTTCTCCGCCGCCATGATCGTCTTTCTCCTCATCTTCTGCGAACTCACCCCCAAGACGTACGCCGTCGGGCGCGCGGAGTCCGTCGCCCTCGTCATGGTCCCGGTCGTGCACGCCATGCACTTCCTCGTCCGCCCCGTCGCCCGCCTCCTCCACGCCTTCGCCGTCTGGGCCAACCGTCGGCTCATCGTGCCGGTCATCGGCGGCCAGGTCACCCCCCGCTGGCCCCGCTACACCGACCAAGAGGTGATCGAGCTCGTCGCCGAAGGCGAGGCCCACGGGAGCGTCGAGGAGGAAGAGCGCGACATGATCGAGGGCGTCATCGAGTTCGCCGACAAGGTCGCCCGGGAGGTGATGACCCCTCGCACCGACGTCGTCGCCGTTCCCGCCGACGCGAGCCTCGTGGAGGCCGCCCGCATCAGTCGCGACAGCGGCTACTCCCGCCTCCCCGTCTACCGCGGCGACTTGGATCACATCCTCGGCGTCATCTACGCCAAGGATATGGTGGCGGCCCTCCAGTCCGACGGCCGGGACAAGCGCGCCGCCGAGGTGGCCCGCACCCCCGCCCCCATGGTGCCCGAGAGCAAGAAGCTCCACGAGGTGCTCCAGCTCATGCAGCGCAACCGCCTCCACATGGTGATCGTCATTGACGAGTACGGCGGCACCGCCGGCCTCGCCACCATTGAGGACCTCGTGGAGGAGATCTTCGGCGAGCTGCGGGACGAGTACGACGTCAAGGCCGAGCCGATCAAGCGCCTGGACGAGCGCACCTTCGTCGTGGACGCCCGCGTCGGGGTAGGGGAGGTGGAGGATGAACTGGAGGTGAAGCTCCCCGAGGGCGAGTACGACAGCCTCGGCGGCTTCCTCCTTGACCTGCTCGGGCGGCTCCCCGCCGCCGGCGAGCAGATCCCCTGGAAGCATCTCCTCTTCACCGTCGAGGCCGTCTCCGAAAACCGCATCCAACTCGTCCGCATCGTGCGCGGTGACGCGGTCGCACAGGAGGACAACCATGACCGCGCGTAGGGCGGACTTCAGTCCGCCCATTCGGCCCCGCGTCACAACGGAATGGGATGGCCCTGTCGCGCGTTCGACTCTCGAATCTCGGCCCCCCCGTGGGAGCCCCGTCCTCGGGGCGACGCTCCCTCCCGATTCTCCATTCTCGATTCCCTATTCTCTCTCCCGGAGCCCTCCCATGACCCCTGACTGGCAACCCCTCCTCGCCGCCGCCCGCGACGCGGCCCTCCACGCCTACGCCCCCTACTCCCACCTCCGCGTCGGCGCCGCCCTCGAGGCCGCGAGCGGCCGCCTCTACCGCGGCTGCAACGTCGAGAACGCATCTTACGGCCTGACCATCTGCGCCGAGCGCGCCGCCGTCTTCGCCGCCGTCGCCGCTGGCGAGCGCGCCTTCACTCGGCTCGCCATCTACACCCCCGACCGCGGCCCCCTCTCCCCCTGCGGCGCCTGCCGCCAGGTCCTCGCCGAGTTCGCCCCCGACCTCGACATCCTCTCCGAAGGCCAGGACGGCGTCACCCGCACGTTCCGCCTCCCCGAGTTACTGCCGGAGGCCTTCGGCCGCTAGTGGGGCGGGTTTCTGACCCGCCGCTCCTGCCCGGGCCCGTCCTTCAACTCCTCGATCTCAAATCTCAACTGCCCCCTCCCTGCCTCCCTGCTTCCTGCTCCCCGCTCCCTCCTCCCTCCGGTACGGCGCTCCCAGCAAGAGGAACCGGAGGAGTGCACTCCGCGAGCAGACGACCCGGACCAGCACCAGTGGCACGCCCAGCTCCACCGCCGCGAGCACCAGTATGCTGACGGGCACCGGCACACCGGGGAGCGCGGCGAGCGCGCCCTGCACGATCTTGCCCAGCGGCAGGTGCAGGTACATGATGGCGAGGCTCGCCGACCCCACCGCGGCCAGCCCCCGGCCCACCCCAAGCGGCACGAGCGCGTGGCTCGCACCCACTACCGCGAGGAGAAATGCACCCGGGATCAGCAGGTCCAGCAGGAGCGCGTGGTAGTGCATGCCGCGCACGTCCAGCCGGTAGTGCATCAGCCCCAGCGATTCGGCCGCCAGCAGGCCCGCGCACGCCAGCATGGCGGCCACCTCAACCGACCGCGTGCCGGCCGTTTGGCGCTGGATGAACGCCTTTCCGTAGAACCCCGCCGCGTAGAACGGAAGCGTGAACAGCGCCGAGTCGGCCGACCACGGCACCACCATCATGGACGGCCCGGACAGGCGCCAGGACTCCACGTGCGCAAGCAGATAGGCGCCCGCCAGCACCGCCCCCCGTGCCAGGGGATTCCGCACCCCGAGGTGCAGCACCGCGAAGGCGAGTTGCGTCACCAGCAGACAGGTGATAAACCAGTAGATCGCCAGACACCCGGTCAGCGCGCGCCCCCCGAGGAGGAGAGAGGCCCATGTGGCGAACCGCGGCGAGACCTGCGACGACAGGTCGCCCGTGCCTGGCCTCAGCGCATGCACCAGCGCCCACCCGGCCACCGTCACCGCGAGGAAGACCGTGTACGGCACCAGCAGGGATCGCGTCCGCCGCAGTGCCCAGGCCCCCAGCCCTCGCCAGTCGGCCGCCGGCCGGTACAGGTATCCGCTCACCACGAAGAACAGCAGCACCGCAAACCACTTGCCCTGATAGGCAGACAGCGGAAGGTGGATGGCCACGATGCCCGTGATCCCGATCCCCCGCAGGATGTCGGCCGTGATGTCGCGGGTCCTCGCCGCGCGCTCGCTCCCGGCCGCGGCCACCACCGCGGGCCTGCCGACTGCGATCTGGCTGCTGCTCACGTCCTGCTCCTGGTGTTTCGCACGCGAGGGAGGCCCGTGGCCCGGGCAACGCCCGCGGTGCCACGGCGTCACCGCCCCCACGGGGCGCGCCAGAGGCCCCTGAGGGGCCATGCTGACCCAGGGTTGTTGTACCATACATCGGACGCGGTAAGCAAAATGGGGACTGCTACCTAATTGCCCTGCAACAATAGTCTACCTAACTATATAGCCGGCAATTAGGTAGCTGTCCCCATTTTGCGATTTGACCTACGTCGTCTTGGCTGCCTTGGCACGGGCCCCCGTAGGGCAGGCTTTA